>Ga0307933_1000031_pt1 | contig 129516 bp, 90 predicted proteins | sample OrgLakmetageno88_FD_201811 | JGI IMG/M metagenome (GOLD analysis project Ga0307933, IMG submission 201811) | Saline water microbial communities from Organic Lake, Antarctica - #88 | ecosystem: Environmental > Aquatic > Non-marine Saline and Alkaline > Saline | place: Antarctica: Organic Lake...
TAAAGGAGACCCAACGGGAAGCCCTTTCTGTCCATCGATTTACCTTTAAAGTTGATCCCTTTTTAGGATATGTGGTGGAAGCACGCTGTTTGCTACAGACAGACGATAGCAGCAATACCCAAGTGGAACTGATGAATTTCATGCCTAGGGATGCCGTAAAAGTTGGACGTCAAATCACCAACCATTAAAACTACTCCAAATGAATTTCAGAAATGTCTGTTGGCTGCTGCTATTGCTCCTGGCCTCATGTGTAGAAGAAAAAGGGCAGAAGGCATCACCTGAAGCGACCGAAAAAGCCAATATCCTGCTCATCTATGCCGATGACCTGAACAACCGATTGGGCTACTATGGGGATACGATTGCCAAAACGCCTCACTTGGATGCCCTGGCAGGTGAAAGTGTAGCATTTTTAAATTCCTATTGCCAACAGCCACTTTGCAACCCTTCACGCACATCGATGCTCACAGGAAAAAGACCTTCCTCTCTAGGCATCAATACTTTGGGGGTACATTTCAGAGAGAAGTTCCCAAACATCGTTACGTTGCCCCAGACCTTTCGGGAAGCGGGATACTTTACGGGACGTTCGGGCAAAATTTTTCATCAGGGCGTGCCCGATGCCATTGCCAAACAAAGCGCGGGTGCCGATGATCCCAAAGCCTGGGACGTTGCGGTAGATGTTCCTGGGTATGAGTTAAACAACAATGGCGTTTATCGCAATGCTACCCCCTGGGAAACACATTCGGCAGGTACAGGGGGTGCAGTAGCGTGGCTACGTGCTGAAAAAGGAGATGAACGACATCACGACTACAATGTGGTCACAGAAGTCATTGATATGATAGACCAAGCTAAAGGAAAACCTTTCTTTTTGGCGGCAGGGTTCATCCGTCCTCATGTGCCCTTAGTAGCACCCAAAAGATTCTTTGAGCTATATGACAACATAGAGATTCCGTTGCCACCCAGTACTCGTGGTGATCGTGAAGATATGCCTGAAGTAGCCTATGATTCCTGGGCAGCGAACTTCAACCTTTCCGATAAGGATAGCAGGGAGGCAATCAGGGCGTATTATGCCTGTACCAGCTTCATAGATGAACAGGTAGGAAGGCTCTTACAAGCGCTGAAGGCAAAAGGGCTTGATAAAAATACAATCATTGTATTTGTGAGCGATCATGGTTATCAATTGGGCAGTCATGGCCTTTGGTTCAAAAATTACCTATTCCGTGAATCGGTCATTTCCCCTCTTTTAGTTAAAGTACCTGGCATCGTCCCCAAAAAAATAAAGCAGGTAGTCGAACTACTGGACGTGTACCCTTCTTTGCTCGAGATGACAGATCTGCCTTCCAATACCCAACTGGAAGGGCAAAGCTTTTGGCCGCTGATGCAAGAGCGCAGTATAACAGGAAAAGATTTTGCCATTGTGGAATGTAAGCGGGGCGAGTTGATTGGGCGCGCCCTATACTTGCAAGACTGGGCGCTGATGGATTGGGGCGAACGGGGCACTGAACTCTACGATCTGAAAAATGATCCTTTCCAATTGACCAATTTAGCCACACAGCAACCTGAAAAAGCACAAGCGTTGAAGCGAGAATTGACACAAAAAGGTAAAGATTCCATACAATGAAATACATCCTGATTTTCTTACTGATGACCATTCTGTTTGCCTGCTCAACAAAGCAGAAAGAGCAATTGTCCTCACCTAATATGCTGCTCATCCTGATTGATGATATGGGTTGGAAAGACGTCGGCTATGCTGGGAGTGATTATTACCAGACGCCTTATATCGATCGCCTGGCGAAAGAAGGGTGTGTTTTCACCAACGGTTACTCAAACAGTCCGGTATGCTCGCCATCAAGGGGGGCAATTCTGACCGGGCTCAATCCGGCTGCCACTCAATTTACTTGCGTATTTGGGAACCACGTACCTTTAGGGGACAGTCTTTTTGCGGTCAGCCGGAATACGGGTGCGAAGACCAATCAGTACCAGGAGGCGCTACACCGCCATGCGGTGCCACGTCAAACCCCCATGCTGGTAGAGCGCCTGAGAAAGCAAGGATATCGAACGGGCTTTTTTGGCAAATGGCATTGCGGCTCAGGCGAAGGGTTTCTACCTGATTACCGGGGCTTTGACGTAGCCAAAGGATACCGGCCCAGGCACAGTTCTACCAAAGGCCATTACATTCACTCATTCAACGGGAATCTGGCGGGGTTAGAACAGTACGATTCGACAACCTATGTCTCAGAAGCGCTGACCACCGAATTGATCCGTTTTATGGAGGAGAGCGGGGGCGCCCCCTTCGTAGGGGTCTTATCCCACTACTTAGTGCACCGCCCCCTGCAAGGGTTGCCTGAACTGGTCAGGAAGTTTGAAAATCGTGAGACCGACGATCAAAACATTCCAGAGTATGCCGCTATGGTGGCCAGTGTGGATCGAAGTGTAGGGAGGGTGATGCAGGCACTGGATAGCTTGGGGCTGGCGGAAAACACGCTGGTCGTCTTCACCTCCGATAACGGGGGATTGGTACCCAAGTCAACTTCTAACTATCCCTTACTAGGTGGAAAAAGCTATCCTTTTGAAGCGGGAATGAAAGTGCCTTTTGTAGTAAGATGGCCCGGCAAAATCAAAGCCAACAAAACGGAAGAAAGGGTACTGGGAAGTGATATTTTTCCAACCTTTCTGGAGGTGGCCGGGCTTTCTGCCCCCGATGATCCGGGTAGAGGACGAAGTTTCCTGCCTGTCCTAAAAGGTATGCCTATGAAAGAACGGCCCCTTGTTTTTCATTTCCCCCATTATACCCATGCGGCCAGCCCTTTTTCATCCATCATCTATCAGGGTTGGAAACTGATCCGGTTTTACAACGATGAAGAAGGGCGCTTTTTATTGTATCATCTGGCCGCCGACCCTTACGAGCGTGTCAATCTGGTCGGAGAAATGCCTGTAAAAGTAGCGGAATTAGACGCGCTACTCCAGGAAGAACTGGAGCAAATGCAGGCCGAATTCCCCATAGAAAATCAAAATTACCTTCCCGGAGCAGCCGGCAATCAAAATCTGAAATCCAGTCTGGAACTGGGCGAACAGGAAAGAAAGTTGCTGGAAAACCGACTTCGTTCCTCCGGTAATCACGAAAAAATCACTTCCTCATGAATCGACATTTATTTATCCCTGTTACTTTTTTAATCCTTGGTATCTTAACCAACTGTAGCAACCCAGATCCGGCGGATCAACGGCTCTGGTACCAGCAACCTGCAAGCCATTGGAAAGAAGCGCTGCCTTTGGGCAATGGCCGTCTGGGAGCCATGGTTTATGGCCTGCCGGAAATGGAGCACATTCAGTTGAACGAAGAGAGCCTCTGGGCGGGTGAACCGACGGAACCGTACCCAGAGAATGTAGGAGAGCATTATGCCCGGTTTCAGGAACTAAACCTGCAACGCAAGTTTGAAGAGGCCCTGAACTATGCGGAGCAACACTTGGCTGCCTACCCGACTTCTTTCCGTTCCTATGAGCCTTTGGGCGATATGTTTGTGCAACTACAGGGGCACAGCCAGCCAGCCGACTACGAGCGAAGCCTGGATCTGTCCACCGGCATCCATACCGTTAGTTATGCCATTAACGGGAAGCGCTTTGTGCGGGAAACCCTGATTTCTACAGCTTATGATGTAGTGGTGCACCACGTGCGGAGCCTGGATGGAGCCCCCCTGACCAGCGAGCTTCATTTTGAGCGCCCAAAAGACATTCAGATCAGGGTGCAGAAAGATAAGACCCTGCTGGTGGAAGGGCAGATTTACGATGACCCGGAAGGGTACGACGACAATCCCGGTGGTTCCGGTCCGGGAGGAAAGCACATGAAGTTTGCTGCCCAAATTGCTATCCTCACCCCAACGGGTAAAGTAGCCGCTGCAGACACGATGCTTCGGGTGGAGAATGCGACTGACTTTACCGTTATCCTCAGCGCTGCCACGGACTACAGCCTGGAGAAAATGACTTTTGATCGGACAAAAAACCCCCTGTCCATATCGGGAAAGACCCTGCAAAAAGCACGGTCCGTTCCTTATGAAGAGATTCGTCAACAGCATATCACCGACCACCAATCAGTATATCAGCGGGTAAATCTTAACCTGACAGGAGGAAATATTCCTGATACTATCCCCACCGATATACGGCTACAAAAAGTCAGGGAGGGAGCTACGGATAATTACCTAACGCAGGTATTCTTTCAATACGGACGTTATCTACTCATGGGTAGCTCGGGCGGTAATGCACGTTTACCTGCCAACCTACAAGGTATCTGGAACGAGGAAATGTGGGCGCCCTGGGAAGCTGATTATCATCTGAACATCAACTTGCAGATGAACTACTGGCCTGCGGAAGTGACCAACCTGCCTGAAACGGTACAACCGCTGTCCAACTGGATGAAAGGTCTTGCCGAGCGCGGACAAAACACTGCCCAAAAGTTTATTGGATCAGAAGGCTGGGTGGCACACCACGCTACCAATCCTTTCGGGCGGAGTACCCCTTCCGGCTCAGCTGCCAGGTCTCAGCTTACCAATGGTTACAGTTTCCCATTGGCTGGTGCCTGGATGTCTTTGACGCTATGGCGGCATTTTGTTTTCCAACAAGATACCACCTACCTCCGTCAGGAAGCCTACCCAATTTTGCAAGGCGCAAGCCGCTTTATTCTGGATTTATTAAAAGAGGATGAAAAGGGACAATTGGTCACTGTACCTTCCTATTCCCCGGAGAATGAATACATCAATCCGGAAACCGGAAAACCTGCCCGCAATACGGTTGGGGCAGCGATTGATATGCAGATCATAAGAGATGTTTTCGGTGCCTGTCTGGAAGCAGAAAAAGTATTGGGTGTACGTCAGCTTTCCGATGAGATCGAAGCGGCACTGCCTCGCTTACCGCCCATTAAGATCGGTGCAAACGGCACCATACAGGAGTGGAACGAGGATTATGAGGAGATAGAAAAAGGACACCGGCATATTTCCCACCTGTATGCTTTATATCCTTCCCAGCAGATCACCCCAGCAACTCCTGCCCTGTTTGAGGCAGCCCAAAAGACGATCAAAAGGAGACTGGAAGAAGGTGGAGGGCAAACGGGCTGGAGCCGCGCCTGGGTAGTGAATTTTTATGCCCACCTGCTTGATGGTAACGCCGCTCATCACCATGTGCAGCAATTACTGGCCGGGCAAGTATCGAACAACCTTTTCGATATTCATCCTCCGGACCGCTTTCAGATTGACGGTAATTTTGGGGTTACAGCGGGGATTGCCGAAATGCTGCTGCAATCGGAGGAATCAAGCGTAATCCGCCTGCTTCCTGCTTTGCCCGATGCCTGGGACAAGGGCGAAGTCAGTGGCCTGAAAGCGCGTGGCAATTTTGAGGTGGCCATGACCTGGGAAAACGGCCAATTACTCCGTGCTACCATTACGGCACCTAAAGGAGGAGAGTGTAAGCTGGTGTATCAAGATGAAAGCCAGTCCCTAAACCTTTCTCCCGGAGAAACCTACACCTTTACCAGATAATGGAAACTTGCCGGAAGAAGTTGGTCATAACTATCTGACCCTCAGAAAGCGGCAATACAAGTTCAGTGATTATTTATATTTTAATAACTTGAATCTAAACCTTGAAAATACTCTTGCTTGATATGAAAATACTGAAATACCTGTTTGTTTTATTGATTTCCCACATGCTATTTGGTTGTGGAAATACAGATCGGGCTGAAGTTTCGCAAAAAGAAGAAGGCCAACAACCACCCAATATCGTATTCCTATTTGCAGACGATATGCGGGGCAGTACCCTGTTGAACCCTGCCATCCGTACGCCCAACCTTGACCAGCTAAGGGGACAGGGGATGCATTTTACCGAAGCGCATATCATGGGGGGCGACAATGGCGCGGTCTGTGCGCCCAGTCGTGCCATGCTCATGACCGGCCGAAGATTGGCAAGGCTGCAGCCCAAAGGGTTTGAGATTCCTGATGACCACGTACTTTTGGGCGAAACCCTGCAAATGGCGGGGTACGATGCCTTTGGAACGGGTAAATGGCACAACAGCCGCCATACGTTCAGCCGCAACTTCAACCAAGGGGAGCATATTTTCATGGGCGGTATGTACGACCCCTGGAACACACCGCTTTTCCATTATCAGCCTGATGGCCAATATACAGACCGCAGGCCTGTTATCCGCGACGACCGCCATTCTAACGAGATAGACACGCTCGAAGGAGAATATGCCTTCAGTGGCATCCATGCGTCAGAGGTGTTTGCCGATGCGGCTATCGGGTTTATTGAAGGAAGAAAGCCCGAGGATAAGCCCTTTTTCGTCTATACCGCCTTTACTGCACCTCATGACCCACGTTCCATGCCGCCAGAATATTTGGAATGGTACGATATAGACAACATAGAACTCCCCGACAACTTCATGCCCGAACATCCTTTCGATAATGGGCAGCTGATCATTCGCGATGAGCAGTTGGCGGCTACTCCACGGCAGCCCGAGGAGGTTAGACGGCATATTTTAGAATACTACGCCATGATCTCCCACCTCGATGCCCAGGTTGGCCGCATTATGGAAGCTTTAGAAGCAAAGGGGCTCAGCGAAAACACCATCTTTATATTTGCGGGCGACAATGGCTTGGCTGTAGGGCAGCACGGACTTATGGGTAAGCAGAATGTCTATCAGCATTCGGTGAACATCCCTCTGCTTATGGCAGGCCCAAGCATCCCCCAGGGTAAGACCACCAAGGCTTTCTGTTATACCACCGATCTTTTCCCCACACTTTGCGAGCTGACAGGTACAGAAATTCCTACCGGCTTGGATGGAGCAAGCCTGGCACCACTACTTAAGGGGGAAGCCGAACAAGTCCGGGAAACGATGCACTTTCAGTACCGGGATTTCCAGTCTGCTATCCGCAAGGGCAACAACAAATTGATCTCCTACCAAGTGGATGGGAAACAGACACTGCAGCTGTTCGATTTGGCAGCCGATCCCTGGGAAATGGAAAACCTCGCTGAGCGAGATACCGCCAAGGCAGCCGAACTACTGACAGAATTAGAAGCTTGGGACAAGGAATATGGGCTCAAAAGCAGATAGCCCGGTCAGAAAACAGGGAGGCGACCAAGTTTGTGACAAATGCCCCCACGAACGGGGTGTGGAACCCAATAAAGCTGCCAACCACGGGGTGTTCATCTGTCCGAAAACCAAGCCACAGCAGTAGTAAACTTTGACGAAACAGGAGAAACCATTCTTACGCACGCATTAAAACCTAAAAAATGATACACCGGATATTACTTTGGCTCACCCTTACTACCCTACTCTATTCGTGCGGCAAGGAAGCGACTACCTCTCAATCCCCCGTACAGCTCAGCGGCATCTACCCCCACCTCGCCTACTACAATAACGAAGGCGAGTGCGGCACCGGAGCCGTAGTGCCCTGGGCCGACCGGCTTTGGGTAATCACCTACGGGCCGCATCTTCCCAATGGCTCCTCCGACAAGCTTTATGAAATCACGCCGGACCTGGAGCAAATTGTACGCGAAGAGAGCACTGGGGGCACTCCTGCTAACCGCATGATTCACACCGAAAGTCAGCAGCTGTTCATCGGGCCCTATGCCATTAATCAACAAGGGCAGGTCAGAACCATTCCCTACCAGCAAATGCCGGGGCGGCATACCGGTAATGCCCGCCACCTGGAGCAACCGGCAGACAAAATCTACTATGGCACTATGGAAGAGGGCTTCTACGAAGTGGATGTCCGCACCCTGGAGGTAAAGGAACTGTACGAAGATGCGAATGGGCTAAAAGGCGACCAATACAGCACTTTACTGCCCGGTGCCCACGGTAAGGGACTATACTCAGGTCAGGGGGTAATGGTGTATTCCAACAACGGGGAACCTTCTGAGGAGGCGCTAAAGCAATTTGATATTCCTTCGGGGGTACTGGCAGAATGGGATGGTGCCCACTGGAAGACCGTCCGCAGAGCACAATTTGTAGAAGTCACCGGCCCAGGCGGTATCCAGGGTAATGCCAACCCGGCAACGGACCCCATTTGGGCCACTGGCTGGGACCACAAGTCTGTCCTGCTCGGTACACGCGATGCTAAAACCGGGTGGAGCTTCTACCGCCTGCCCAAAGCCAGCCACAGCTACGATGGCGCGCACGGCTGGAACACGGAATGGCCCAGAATCCGGGATGTAGGCACTGAAGGGCAGCCCGACTACCTGATGACCATGCACGGGATGTTCTGGCGCTTTCCGGAGACCTTCAATGCTGGTAGAAGTGCAGGGGTACGCCCGCGTTCGGCCTACCTGAAAGTCATCGGCGACTTTGCCCGCTGGAACGACCAACTAGTCTTTGGATGCGATGACTCAGCCAAAAAGGAGTTTCTCAACAAACGGAAGGTAAAAGGAGATATTGAAGGTCCCGGTCAGTCCAATTCCAACCTGTGGTTTACGGATTTGGAGACCCCCGATCACCTCGGGCCCAACACTGCTGAAGGAGCCGTCTGGCTGGAAGAAGCGGTGAAAGCTGACACGCCTTCGGAGCCTTTCCTCTTCGCCGGATGGCCCCATCGCAGTTGCTGGCTGCACAATGCCGGGGATGATTCGGTAACCTTCACCTTCGAGACCGATAACGATGGCAAGGAGAACTGGAAACCGCTTAAGACCAAAACTTTAGAGGCAGGCACAAGTGCACGGGTACCCTTTTCTGCTGAGGAAGCAGGCGAATGGGTAAGGGTGAAAACGGATCGGAACACGCAGGCGACTGCCCATTTTTACTATGCCGATAGTGAGGTCAGAGCGACACAACCCGCAAGCATATTTGATGATCTGGCTACGGTCATGCAACCGCAAGCCACCGGCGGGCTGCTATACGGACTGGGAGACAACAGACGGGCCCTGGGTGTAGCCGCTACCACCTTTTCCGACGGTCAACCCGGAGATTATCACTACTATGAACTCAATGAAAAGCTGGAGCTGCAACCCAAAGAAGATCCGAAGACGCTGGACTTTATCACCGGGCAGTTTGCCATCCCCAAAGAGGTCGTAACAATGGAGGAAAGCTCCGTTTTGGTAGTCGATGATTCAGAAAGACGATGGCGGTTCCCACTTGGAGACTCCAGGTTTTCCGAATTGACAGATGCCGGAGCGTTACGGATCGCCCGGGAAGTGGCCACCGAACGCGACCTGCTCAACCTGCACGGCACCTTCTACGAGCTACCGGCTGAAAACGCCGATGGATTCGCCAAAGTACGCCCTATCGCATCCCATAACTTTCGTATCCACGACTACGCCAGCTATCGAGGTTTACTGGTGATGACAGGAATTGACCCGGCAGCCGGAAAAGGCAATGAGCATGTAATCGTTTCGGATGATGAGAAAGCCGCCGTTTGGGCAGGCGCCATTGACGACCTCTGGCAACTGGGCAAGCCCACCGGAAATGGCGGTCCCTGGAAAAATACCGAAGTGCGTGCCGGGGAGTATTCTGACCCCTACCTCATTGGATTTTATGATCAGCGCCGCCTGGAGCTTTCGCATACCTCCGCTAAACCCGTCACCTTCGACATTGAAGTGGAACCCGTTGGGCATGGTCCCTGGATGACCTACCAGCAAGTCACCCTGAAGCCCGGAGAAACCTACAACCATCAATTTCCGGCTGGTTTTGAAGCCCGGTGGATTCGGTTTAGGGCTAATCAGAATACTACGGCTACAGCTTGGCTGGTGTATGAATAGCGTGGAAAAAACGTCTTGCACATTACATCTTACAGCCCGAAAGGTCATTTTAACAATCCCTGGTCTCCCCGAGTCTAAAGTGTACTCCCACGGTCCGTAAAGAAATAGTTAGCGTACGCGACTCCCGGTCTTTATAATCCTGATAGGTTTAACGGCTTCTGCCGTACAGGGGCAAGAGTACCTCAGTGCATACGTCACACCCATCTATGACGGGGCCGAAAGTACAGGCCTAAGCGTATTCAATACCAGCCCTGAGAGTCCGGACGACTATATTTCATACGTGCGGTTGATGGGAAGGAGAAATTTGATGCTGTGGTGATGGATTTGGCAGAAGCTGGAATAATAACAGATAAAAAATAATTGCTTTATGAAAAAGAGTTACTGGCTGTTTGGTCTTATTTTTCTTATGGTTGCCCCCTCTGTTTTTGGCCAATCAGCTTTCGAGGTGAAGAACATCAAAACCGCTATGGAAAAGGCCACCTTCTGGCAGCTGGACCACCCAAAGCACAAGGACTATGACTGGACCAACGGCGCGTTCTACGCCGGCGTCTTTACCGCTTATGAGACGACTCAAAACGAGGATATCTTCCAGGCGCTTCTTGATATGGGCAAACGCGTAGACTGGCGCCCCGGACTACGCCTTACCCACGCGGACGATCATGCCATTTGCCAGACCTATATCGATGTAGCCCGGGTGTTGGAGGAAAAAGGCGAGAACACCTGGCGTATGATGAACCCCACCCGTGTGGTCTTTGAAGACTTCATTGAATTTGAATATGTACAACGGGAACGCCGGGACTCCATCACCTGGTGGTGGTGCGATGCCCTATTTATGGGGCCACCGGCACTCGCCAAGTACGCCAACTTCTCAGACAACAAGCGGTTTCTGGACTTCAATGATTCCTTATTCCAGGAAACCTACGATCTGCTTTGGGATGAAGAACACCACTTGTTTGCCAGAGATGTGGATTACTTATGGAGAGGTACAAAAGACGATAAGAAAGAGGCAAATGGAAGGAAGATCTTTTGGAGCCGTGGCAACGGCTGGGTCATGGGCGGACTGGCGAGATTACTGGAAGAGCTGCCTGCAGATTATCCCAAGAGAGCATTTTACGAGCGCCTCTTTAAGGAGATGGCAGTCAAAATTGCATCCATACAGCAGGAGGATGGGCTGTGGAGAGCCAGCCTGCTCGACCCGGAATCTTATCCAGGTGGAGAAACCAGCGGCAGCGGTTTTTACTGTTATGCGCTGGCCTGGGGGATTAATCAGGGCTTACTGGATAAAGCTACTTACGAACCAGTAGTTAAAAAAGCCTGGTCATCCCTATTCCAAAATATAAACGAAGAAGGTCGCGTAGGCTGGGTGCAGCCCATTGGGCAGGACCCCCGGAAAAACTTTGGGCCTGACAGCTGGGAAGTCTACGGAACCGGTGCGTTTCTGCTGGCGGGGAGTGAGATGGTGAAATTGATTGGAGAGTAAGAGCGCGTTGGGACTTTATGCTCGGAGTATGCTCAAAATGTGCAATTTGTACCGGTTACTACATTCCAGACCTACTTTAAAACATGCTCAAAAATGAACCAACCATCTAAACGACAGGTATTGCTCCTGACTTTGGCAACTCTGACTCTGCTGTCTTGCAATAGCGAAAGCACCTCAGCGCCATCGGCAACACCACCCAACATCGTTTTCATCCTAGCTGATGACTTTGGCTGGAGAGACGTCAGTTACAATGGCTCCGGCTACTACGAAACCCCTAATATCGACCGGATCGCGCAGGAAGGGTTTACGTTCACCAATGGTTATGCAACTTGTCAGGTTTGCAGTCCCTCCCGGGCCAGCATCATGACCGGGAAGTTTCCGGCACGCCACGGCATTACCGACTGGATTGGTGCCCGGGCTGATACGGCTTGGCGAGGTGCGGGGCGTTTCAATAAATTACTGCCTCCGGAATATGAGCGGACGCTGGATGCTGCAGATACGACTATTGCCGAAGCCTTCAGCGCAGCAGGCTATCAGACCTTTTTTGCAGGCAAATGGCACTTGGGCGATGAAGGCTCCTGGCCGGAAGACCATGGATTCGATATCAATAAAGGAGGCTGGGAAAAAGGCTCGCCTATTGGTGGGTATTTCTCTCCCTGGACCAATCCCAATCTTGATAACAAAAAAGAGGGCGAAAACCTCTCCCTGCGACTAGCTGATGAGACGGTTGCCTTTATGAACACCCACCATCCGGACAGCACCAACAAGCCTTTTTTCGCCTTTTTATCCTTCTATGCCGTCCATTCGCCTATACAAACCACCGAGGCGAAATGGGCGAAGTACCGGGCTAAGGCCGAACAGCAAGGCATAGCACCAAAGGGATACAAAATGGGGCATTTCCTGCCCATCCGACAAGTGCAGGACAATCCGATTTACGGCGGGCTGGTGGAAACGATGGACGATGCGGTGGGCAGAGTGCTCCGTGAATTGGACGAGCAGGGGCTGGCGGACAATACCATCGTGGTCTTTACCTCTGACAATGGTGGCGTAGCTGCTGGGGATGCTTTTTCCACCTCCAACTTACCGCTCCGGGGCGGCAAAGGGTATCAATACGAAGGCGGTATCCGGGAGCCCTTCCTGGTCAAGGTACCCTGGATGGACAAAGGAACTAAAATAGCCACACCCGCTACGGGTACCGATTTCTACCCAACCCTACTGGAACTGGCAGGACTGCCACTTCTGCCGAATCAGCATAAAGATGGAAGGAGCCTCGTGCCTGCCCTTAAGGAGGGTGACTTGCCCGAGCGCCCTTTGATTTGGCATTATCCTCACTACGGCAATCAGGGAGGCCAGCCGTCCTCTATCATCCGGCTCGGCAACTGGAAGCTTATCCACTACTATGAGCATGACCGTCAGGAGCTGTACGACCTGTCCACAGACCTGAAAGAACAGCATGACCTCGCGGCCGAACGCCCGGAAATCACCGAGCGCCTCCACCTTCAGCTTTTTGACTGCCTGGAAGGTGTTGGGGCCCGATTTCCCCGCAAGGACCCGATGTATAATGCTCAAAAAGAAAAGTCACATCTGGAGGGTATAGAAAATGAGCTACTGCCCCGTCTGGAGGAAAAGCGTCTTCATATCCTGTCACCGGATTTTGATGCCGGGGATTGGTGGGGCAGTCAGGTGATTGACGATTAGAAAACAAGTGCGGTGAGAAGTAGTAGAATTTTAACCTTTAAAAAAACTTTTATCATGCCGATTTCTAACGGGCAACATATCTATACCTTCCCTGGATTCCTATTCTTCCTGTTCATGATGGTGGTGCTTACGAATGCTTCCAGTCCGCTACACGCCCAGACCGGAGCCTACTGCATCACCGATTACGGGGCTATTGGCGATGGCACCACATTGACTACCCAAGCCATTCAAACCGCCATTAATACCGCTGCTGAGGCTGGTGGAGGAAGGGTTATTGTACCGCCCGGTAAGTACCTCACGGGGGGCATCGAACTGAAAAACAACATCATTTTTGAGCTGCAAGGTGGGGCAACGCTATTAGGAACCGACCAACTGGAGGCCTATGCCACCCATGAGGGCACCGACCAACACGGCAAACCCATACAGCGGCGCTACCTGGTATCGGTCACAGGCGTAAAAAATGTATTGATCGAAGGCAAAGGCACCATAGACGGACAGGGGAAATTCTACTGGGAAACCCCGGCTTCGCCCCCACCGCAGTGGATAAAAGCCAAAACGCCCCGGCCCAACGCGCTACTGGAGGTAGCAGATTCCGAAAACATCACCATTCGTGATATCACCCTTACGAACTCGCCCAATTGGACCTGCCACATCATGCACAGTCAGGATGTGGTAGTGGACGGCATACGGATCATCAACGACCTGTTTGCCCCCAATGCCGATGGGATCGACATAACCGGCAGTCAGCGGGTGCGGGTCACCAACTGTGACATTACCACTTGCGACGATGCCATCGTCCTCAAGACTTGGAAAAACGGACAACCGTGCGAAGATGTGACCGTAACCAATTGCACCCTGGAAACACTCTGTGCTGCCCTCAAACTCGGTACCGAATCCTATGCCGACTATCGCCGGATTACCTTTAGCAATTGTGTGGTTCGGGCGGCTTCGCGGCTATTCGCGATCTATGTACGGGACGGTGGTACGGTAGAGGACGTTTATGTCAACAATATCGTAGGCAGTACCAAAGCCCCCTTAGTGCTCAACCGCCCCATTCAGCTTATGATTGCCAAACGGACGCCCGAGTCCCCCATTGGCTACATCCGAAACGTCAGTATTGAGCAGGTCAGTTGTGAGACCGATGGACGTATTCTACTCACTTCTATTGCCCCAGACCACATTGAGCATTTGCGGATCAAAAATCTGCACTTACGCTACCCCTTTGTAGAAGATCCCACCGAACCTGGTTCCGATATCAAGAGTGCGCAGTTCCCCACAACGCTCCCGGATGTGCTTACAGCTAAAGCAGCTATCGTAGCCAAAAACCTGGCGCATTTCCAGTTAGAAGACGTTACCATCACCTGGCCGGAGGAAGCCGTCCCGGAAGACTGGCAGATTCCTGTCCGTATTATAAACGGTGACTTTAACCGTAAATTTCGCTACGGGTATCAGCAGCCTAAACAGGCTGAATTGGGCGTGCTTTGGGGCGAAAATCTCAGGGGGGGAAGGCTGGACATTCCGTTAGCCTTGCCGTCTGCACGTACGGTCCGAAAAATTCAGCTGACCACCTCTTCTATCCGGTATTAAATCAAATCTCGTAGTATTAGCAGGTTAAAGTAAACGTTAAGCACCTGCCTCCTAAAATACTATATATGAATAGATTAACCCGGTCCACTTTCACAAGTATCTTATTCACTGCTTGTGGTTTCATACTTTCAGTAATCGCACAGGATGTACCGACCGGGATGTCATTTCCCGTTTCCGGGGGCAGGCAATACAAGGTCATAAAGGGTATACCACCGATGCCGGCACGCATGTACCTATGATTGTGTATGCCAAAGGCAAAGTGCAACCCGGGAGCAGCATATAAATTGATGACAAACCCTTCCTAAAAAGACCTATTGATGTGAAGGATACACTAATCGTCAAATCATGAAACAATTACTTTTTCTTTGCTCAATGCTCGTCGCAGGGGTGCTTTCACCAGGCTGTGCCCCATCGGGGCCCAATGCACCAGAAGCTACTCCGGGAACCGAAGCGAATGGAAATGGCCGTCTGCTGGGCGCCTATTACTTCGGTGCCGGCTACTTCACCCTCGTACCCGACAACATCCGCCACGACCTGGAGGAAATGAAAGCGCTGGGCACCGATATCGTTTGCATCGGCATTACCGAGAGCGATATTAAATACAATGAAGGCAATATCCGCTTTATCATTGAAGAAGCCCATAAACGAAGTATGCAAGTCTTTGCCGTACCCTCCCGTATGGCTGGCATCACCGCCGGGCAGCCCATAGAACCGCCCCTGTTTGGCTACCACCACCCGGAGACAGCGGTGCTGAGAAAGGATGGCACCCCCATTGTCCGAAAGACCCACGGTATTCTCAGCAGCTTCTACCACCCTGAGGTTAAGGACTACTTCATTGAGACGACCTCCCGCATGCTCGACCAATTTGACCTTGACGGTATCATCTGGGATGAGCCCAAATCGACTTGGTGGGAATGGCAAGATTACTCTGAATTGGCATTGAAAGATAATCCCGAAGGCGATTATGTAAAGTATTTGGAAGATTTTGCTGCTTTTTTCAGCGACATCAACGCAAAGTTGATCGCCCAGAAACCCGACCTCACCCTCGTCCATTTTGATGAAGCCTGCCGCGATGACTCGGTGGTGAATATTTCCGCCACGATTGAGCACCTCGATTACTTCGGTACAGACGGTCGGCCTTATCCGCTCACCAAAACCGAGAACATCACCAACCGCGATACCAAAGTGCTACCCAAATACGGAGAGCGCTACCTGAAAGCAGGCCGGGAAAACGGTTTAAAGACCATGATGCTGGTAGAAAATCAGCGAATGAGCAAGGCAGAGGTAGACAAAATGGATATTGCCTTACCGGATATTCTGGAGATGGACATAGACCTGCTGCTATACTATTATTACGGATTCTATGACGAGACGCCTGAGTACAAAATGGACGTTATCCGAAAGCATATCCCCAAATTCAAAAACCAGCACACCCGATAAACCGGTTGAATTCGAAAGAGCTGCAATCCTAAAATCCTAACATGATGTACAGATTTTCTCAATTACTCTCCAACTTTTCGTCCTGCATGGTCCTATTCCTGGCATTCGGCTTATTTCCAACAGCACTTTGGGGACAGGTTACGGACGAGTCCATCAGCAAAGAGTGGATTACGGAACACCTTCAAAGCCAAACACCCCGCCTGATTTTCACCCCCGAGATAGAGCAATTGCTCCGCGGCAAGCTGGAAACGGATACTACCGTCCGGCAACTATACCGTCATATCCATGCCTACGCCGACTACTGCCTGGAACTGCCACCACTGACTTATCAAAAAAAAGGCAGAAGGCTACTCACCGTATCCCGGAACGCCCTGCAGCGAATGCTTGCCCTGGCCATGGTTTATCGGGTAGAAAAAGACCCTAAATACCTGCACCGGCTTGAATCCGAACTACTGACCGTTGCTAATTTCCCCGACTGGAACCCCAGCCATTTTCTGGACGCAGCGGAGATGGCCGCGGCCGTGGGGCTGTCCATCGATTGGTGCGGGAAGGATTTATCGCGGGAAGTGCTGGACGTATCTAAACGTGCCCTCCTCGAGAAAGCGATCAAGCCCAGCTTAGGTATAACGTATGATAACTGGTGGTGGGTATCTGAGCACAACTGGAACCTCGTCTGCCATGGTGGATTGGCTATAGCTGCGCTTGCCGTGTTTGAAGAAGAGCCTGATTTGGCCTCCTATGTCCTGGACAGGACTGTGCGACGTTTTCCACTCGGTCTCCTGCCCTATCAGCCCGATGGCGCTTACAATGAAGGCCCAGGCTATTGGTTTTATGCGACCAACTACCTGAGCCTGACGATTTCGGCATTTGAATCGGCTTTGGGGACCGGCTTTGGATTTATGGAAGTGCCGGGCGTCGCCCGGAGTGCTGAGTTCAGCGAAATGGCAGCGGGACCGTCCGGTGATTATTACAACTATTTTGATGCCAGCACTAAGGGGTATCATACTTTAAAACACGTGGGGCTGCTGAGCTGGTTTGGACAACGGCAGGGGTTTCGACCGCCTGAGAAAGCGGTGGAGCGGGCTATACAGAATATTCCACCGCCGGGACCGCAATCGAAGGGTCGCTTTACATCCCTCTATCTGCTCAATTTCCTCCAACTTCCTGCAAACCTGCCAGAATTAAAGCGGGAGATAACCTGGCTCGCTGAGGGTGATGCCCCGGTGGCTGTTTTTTCTTCCGAGAACCCTAATGGTTTATACCTCGCTACCAAAGGTGGGAGCGCAAACGACAACCATGCCAACATGGACGCCGGCTCCTTCATCCTGGAGTGGCAGCAAACCCGCTTTGCCATCGACTTGGGCAACCAGGATTACTATGAACTGGAGCGTACCATCGGGGTAAACGCGCTCTGGAACCGGGCGCAGGACTCGCCCCGCTGGGACCTGCTCACTAAGAACAACTTTGGACATAGTACTCTGACAGTCAACGGTGAAAAACACCTGGCTCAGGGGCGGGCACTCGTCCATGAGGCTGAAATAAATCAACCCACGCCCTACGTGTCCTTTGATTTATCCTCCCTTTACGGCAACCCGCTCAAAAGTGCCATACGGACTTTCAAAAAGATCAGTGATTCAGAATTGATCATTCAGGATGAAGTGAGGCTTTCTGAAACCACAGAATTGCTCACCTGGCAATGGATCACCGATGCTGAAGTGCAACTCACCAATCAAACAGCGACTCTAACCAAAAACGGTAAGCGGATCCAACTCAAGGTAGACGCACCCGCTGACTTTGAGCTAACCGTAGTCAGCCTGAATCCACCACCTTCTCAACTGGACAAGGTCGTTCCTGACCTGAAACGACTTGAAATCCGAATCAAACCTGAAGCTTTCAAAAGGCAAAAAGGAAAGATTAGGGTCTTCGTAACCGGCCAGCCATAGCCTGCAACCTTAATAGAGTTTATGCCAGCGCAACACCTCAAATTGAAGCCCTTTTGGTTTAGCATCAGTCTTTGTACCCTAATGGTTTGGCTGAACAGCTGCCAGCCCGCACCCTCAAAGCCTGATCCTTCACCCAATATATTGCTGATCCTCGTGGATGACATGGGGTATTCTGACTTGAGCTGTTACGGAAGCGAGATTGCCACCCCAAATATCGATAGTGTAGGCGGTTTCAATCAGGCAGCGCTTCAACAACTCACCAAAAAAAATCAGGAATAATGCATCCGTCCATCTCGATTTTCTTTTTTATTCTGTTGTCCGTGAGCTTATTACAAAGCTGTCAGTCCAATGCCGAGCCACCGAAGCCTGATCGGGACTTCTCTTACCGAGGCTGGAATATTCTGTCCTCGCATCGGGAGAACGGGTTGAAAACGCTGGACAAAGCGGTGGAATATGGCATCAACCACATTGAGCTTTCGCATTACCAGTTGGTGCATGATCTCAAAGACTTCCGCAAGCCGGAAAACCGGGAAGCCACCAACTTTTTCATTGATGCTGCACACGAACGGGGCATTGAGAACGTCTACGTTTGGGACCATGCGTTCTATCCGCTGGATTACTATCCCGACCGGTTTAAGGTAACCTCGAAGGACAATGAAGATTTTGCCCACCACACCAGTAAATTTGAGGGCGGGCTGGAGCAAAAACTCAATTTAGATGACCCGGAATTCTGGCAGTGGGTCTATCAGGATTATGACAGCCTGCTGGACCTGTCTCCAAATCTGGATGGGATCGTACTGACCTTCATTGAAACGGGGAGTTATGTGATTTACCAGCATTCTGAAAAGCTGAAAACCAAGAGCAAAAAGCTGGCGGCACTGGTTGATTCCCTGGGCGGTTACTTCATTGATCAACGCGGGCTGAAACTGACCATCCGGACCTTCATTTACAATCAGTTTGAGCGGGATATTATTCTCGACGCCCTTAAGCAAATTCAGCGTGAGGATATTACCGTCATGATCAAAATGGTGCCCCACGACTGGTTCATGACCTATCCTTACCAGGATTATGTCACGGATATTCCTTTCCCGGTCGTGATCGAGTACGATTGCGGCATGGAATACGCTGGCGAAAACCTGATTGCCAATACCTTTCCGCATTACTTTGCCGATGCCTTCCGGCACTACGCGCAGTTTGAGAACGTGGTTGGCTACTGTGCCCGAACCGACCGCTTTGAGGAGACGGCAGCAGTGGGCACTCCGGGCGAGCTCAACCTGTTTGTCCTTTCCCAATTGGCAAAGGACCTAAGCGTAGATACGGACAGCCTGACCACCGCTTTCATTAGGCAAGCATACGGAGCCCCAACTGTACCCTTACTGAAGCCCGCCTTTGACAGCGCACTGTCTATTGTCCTCTCCACCTTTTACACCCTCGGCACCCACACTGCCAATCACTCCCGCCTCAACTACCACCGAAAAGGGCACTATCAGACCCACACTACCGGAGAATGGTTTGCGCCGGATGATCAGTACACCTGGATCGGTCACGACGTCAACAAACGGATGCACCATTACAAGGACATCCTTAACGCCCTGTCTTTCCCGACCTATAAAACCGATACCGCCGGCATGCGGAAAGACCTCTCCTGGGTCTTAGACAGTGCCTGGCTTTCTCCAGATGAAGCCCTGACACCTGAGGTCTATCAGGATATCCTTACAGAAAAAACCTACGCCATTGAGCTATCCAGGGAAGCCTTGAAAAAAGTGGAGGAAGCCCTGCCACTTATCTCCGATACGGCAGCGGCGCAGCGGTTGTTCCACACCTTCAACCGCACCCTGATTGTTGCTAAGGAAAGACGAGGCGCTGCAAAGGCGGTATTTGGCTACCGGCTATGGTGCAAGGGCTCGGAATATCGCACTCCTGAATTGCAACGGCAGATTTACGACGGGCTGGAGGAGACGGCTGCCATGCTGGAAGGGATTGAGCAATATCCGGTGCACACTCCGCTCGGGCAGTGGCGTTGGCATCGCGACCAGGAATCCTTTGATATTTACTACAAAGCGATTACTGAAGCTGGATGGCCGGAGGTGGGGCTTTACGAAGTGGTGCCCCGACCGGAATAATTTCCGCAATGACCTCATAAAAAAGGACTATAATATCACCGGTCGCCCTTCCGCCTGAGACCGGTAGACGGCTTCCAAGATTTCGACAGACTTCCGGGCTTCCCTTCCGTCGACAGAAAAGGACGTTCCTGTTTCTAAAGCCCCTAGAAACTCAGCGATGCACCGGGCGTGGTTGGCATACTTTATTGCCATAGGGTCAGCAGCGCCTCCAGCATCTGCCTGTTGAAAACGCAAACGGATTGATTGGTCTTCAGCCCGCGCTTCGGCAAAGGACCAAACCGCCAGGCTGTCCTCAACCTGTTGGATGGTGCCCCGGGCCCCCATGAGGTCTAATTGTCGGGGCTGACCAGGATAGGCAGCGGTACTGCCGTAAATTTGACCGAGGGCACCATTGGCAAACCGCAGCGCCACTACGGCGGTATCTTCCACTTCAATGTCATGCGCGAGGGTATCGGTGTAAGCAAATAGCGACTGCACCGGCCCCATCAGATGCTGAAGTAAGTCTACCATATGTATGGATTGATTCATCAAAGCGCCACCACCGTCCAGCGCCTGTGTCCCTTTCCAGGAACCGGCGTAGTAGGTCTTGTCCCTCCACCAGGGCACGCGTACCGCAGCGTAGGTAAGTTGCCCGAGGCGCTGCTGCGTTAAAGCTTCCCGGATATAGGTCACTACCTCATCGTACCGGTAATTAAAAATGCAGCCTAAGGCAGTACCAGACTGCTCGTGCGCTTTGATCATTAGGTCAATCCGTTCGGTGGTAATCTCCAGCGGCTTTTCGCAGAGCACAGGCTTGCGGTGCTCTGCAGCTAAAAGCACAGGCTCCATATGCAGCCCACTGGGCGTGGCAACTAAAACCACCTCTACTTCCGATGACCTGATTAGCGATTCATAATCGGGGAATATTTTAGCTCCGTACTGCTGAGCTAAAACCTCCGCGCGTCCGGAGCCTCCATCACAGCAACCCGCCAATTGCGCATTCGGCAGTGCTTCAATGGCCTGAGCGTGCAAACCCGCTACGGCTCCTGCCCCTACCAAACCAATTTTATACATTGTTTCCCTGTTTTTCTAAGAGGTGCGCCCCGGCATCAAAAGGTAACCCTAAATTAACAGATTCTCAGGTTACAAGCCCGTCCAACAATATTCTTTACAATGAACTTGTCTAAAAACTACCTGCGATGAACCGACTCTTCCTTTTATTTCCTGTTTTGGGGCTACTACTCTTCAGTTGTGGTAACGAACCCAGCCCTGAAGGACCGGAATATGACCTGTGCATCTATGGCGGCACATCCGCCGGCGTGATGGCTGCACATGCTGCCGGTAAACTCGGTTTGAAAACCCTGCTCATTGAGCCGGGCACTCATCTGGGCGGGCTTTCTGCTTCGGGCCTTGGATCCACGGATATCGGCAATAAACATGCCGTCACCGGACTCAGTCGGGACTTCTACCGCCAGTTAGGCGATCACTACGGTATCTTCGAAGCCTGGACATTTGAACCTTCGGTAGCGGAAGCAACTTTCGAGGAATACATAGCCGACGTGGAAATTGACGTATGGCGGCAACACCGCCTGGTGGCTGCGGAAAAAGACGGTACTGACATTCAGCAAATAACTATTGAAGATCTTAATCAGGGTAATACTCAAAAGAAAGTGACCGCCAGGGTTTTCATCGACTGCACTTATGAGGGCGACCTGCTTGCTGCTGCTGGTGTTTCCCATACCATCGGTCGGGAGTCCAATAGCACCTATAATGAGACGCTCAATGGCGTTCAGCTCCGTAAATACCACCAGTTTGAAGATGGTATTGATCCTTATGTTGTGCCAGGGGATTCTACAAGCGGATTATTGTGGGGCATCAATGATGAGCCGCTATCGCCTAACGGTACAGGTGACCGGAAAGCACAAGCTTACAACTTCCGGCTGTGCTGGTCGGATGATCCCGCTAATCAGGTGCCTTTCTCCGAAACCCGCCCGGACAATTATGATCCGGAAAGGTACGCCCTTCTCCTCCGCCTCTTGGAGTCAAGAGAAGCGAAAGGCTGGGAGCGCCACAACGCCGCCACCTATTTCATCATCAACCGTATGCCCAACCACAAAACTGACATCAACAACCGGGGCGCTTTCTCAACGGATTACATCGGAGGCAACTGGGACTACCCGGAGGGCACTTACGAAGAGCGGCAGGCTATCGGACAGGACCATGAGGATTATATCAAAGGCTTATGCTACTTCCTGGCGACCGACCCTCGTGTACCTAAACGGGTTCAGGATGACCTTAACACCTGGGGCTGGGCTAAAGATGAATTTACTGAAAATGGATATTTCCCTCACCAAATGTACGTGCGGGAAGCTCGCCGCATGATTGGAGCTACCGTAATGACTGAACACCACTGCCTGGGCGAGGAGGTAGTTGAAGACCCCATTGGTCTCGCTGCTTACACCATGGACTCCCACAACTGTGACCGGGTGGTGATCCACAAAGACGGGCAGGCAATGGTTAAAAATGAAGGCAATGTGGAGGTCGGTGGTTTTCCGCCTTTTCCTATCGGTTATTCCGCCCTTACGCCAAAAGCAGAAGAATGCACCAACCTCCTGGTCCCAGTAGCGTTGTCCGCCTCTCACATTGCATACGGCTCTATCCGCATGGAGCCGGTATTTATGGTCATGGGGCAGGTCACCGCCATTGCCGCAAAGTTGGCCATTGACGGTCAAAAAACCGTGCAACAAGTCGACTATCAGAAACTTGTGGACCGAATGGACACTGATCCACTGCTTAATGGTACCCGTCCTGATATTTTGGTAGACAATGCCGATAGCGATCAGGTAAAGGCTGTTGGTAGCTGGCAGGACACGAGTCGGTGGATGGGGCAATATAAAACAGATTACGCGATGATCCAGGCACAATCAGGCAAAGCACAGTCCTTTACTTTTACGGCTGCAGTTGACCGCCCGGGGAAATACCAGCTGTACCTTTATGTACCCAGACGCCCTGGAAAAGCAGCTCCCAATTGGGCCAGTCAGTTGCCAGTTACCATCACTCATCAGGAGAGTGAAACTCATAAAACGATTAATATTGGCGCCCACGAACGAAACTGGATAAGCCTGGGCACCTACGCTTTTGAAAAAGGCGGTGCTTGTCAACTCACGCTGAAAGCCAGTGATGCTGATGGTCCGGTTGCAGCGGATGCTTTACTCCTGGTACCTAATGAACAATAAACAACAACCATCAGACTGATGCACTACAGATTTAGCTGGCTTTTCAGCCTAACCCTTTTCCTTAGCAGTTGCGGGGAACCTCAAAAAGAGGCGACTGAGGCCGACGGCCGTCCCAATATCATTGTGATCCTCGCAGATGACATGGGTTACTCCGACTTGGGCTGCATGGGGTCAGCAATCAATACTCCTACGCTGGACCGCCTCGCCGGTGATGGACTACTGATGACGCAATTTTATAACGCTGGTCGCTGCTGCCCGTCCCGTGCCTCTTTGCTCACGGGGCTTTACCCACATCAAGCAGGTATGGGGTCAATGACTTATGACTTACCAGAACTTCCAGCCTATCAGGGGTACCTGAATAAAAACTGCGTAACCATGGCTGAAGCGCTGAGCGATACCGGCTACACGACACTCATGTCCGGCAAATGGCACGTAGGAGAACACCGCCCGCACTGGCCAGGCGACCGGGGCTTTGATCAGTATTTTGCCTTTATTAACGGGGCGTCAAGTTATTATAACCTGGACCGCTATCGTCCTGGCAGGGCACCGTTGGAGATGACCCTCAATGGTGAGCCTTACACACCCGGAGAGGACTTCTACATGACCGATACTATATCGGACTACGCAACTCAGTTTGTAGCTGATCAAAAAGATAGCACCGCTCCATTCTTCCTCTATCTGGCGTACACCGCACCCCACTGGCCCCTGCATGCACCGGAGTCGGAGATTGCCAAATACCGCAACAAGTATAAAGCGGGATGGGGTGAAATCCGGCAGCAACGTTATGAGCGGATGCTTGAACTGGGTATTATCGATTCCGCATGGGCCCTTTCACCGGCGTTTCCGGATCCCAAAAAGGTACCCGACTGGAATAGCCTTTCTACCGAAGAGCAAGATCTTTGGGACCTGCGCATGGCCACCTATGCCGCGATGGTCGACCGCATGGATCAGGGGATTGGAAAACTCGTGCAACAGCTTGATAAACAAGGTGAACTGGAAAATACACTAATCGTATTTTTATCCGACAATGGTGGTTGCCACGAAGAAGTCTACAACTGGAACATGGAGTATGACCAGAGTGGAAAAACCGGAGCCCCTGATTCTTTTGATGCCTATGGGTTCGCCTGGGCAAATGTCAGTAACACCCCTTTCCGGCTATTCAAATCGCTGACTATGGAAGGCGGGATTTCCACGCCGCTTATTGCACATTTCCCAAAAATGATTGAAGGGGGGCGCAAAGACCATGCAATTGGGCATATCACAGACCTGATGCCTACCTGCCTCGAACTGGCGCAGGCTGACTATCCGAAAGCATTCAAGGGGCATACCATTACCCCTACTCCTGGTAAAAGCCTGGTACCAATCTTCAAAGGGCAAGACCGGAAAGCCCCGGATTTTTTATATTGGGAACACAACGACAGCAAAGCCGTACGGCAGGGGCCATGGAAACTGGTACTTCCAGCCTGGGGCGGACCTGAGGACTGGGCGTTGTTTAACGTAGAAGAAGACCGTTCAGAACTTAATGACCTCGCAAAAGACTTTCCCCAAAGGGTGGAAGATATGCGCCTGGCCTTTGAAAGCTGGGCGGACAGTGTAGGTGTTATTCCAGGGTCAAAAGTAAATGAGATCAGAAAAAACAGATAACCATGCAAAGAAGAACTTTTGTCAAGAAAGCAACAGCGGGAGCAGCGGCTTTGTCGCTTGGAGGCTTAACGGCTACTGCCCAGAGTTATAACCGTATTATTGGTGCCAACGATCGGGTGAATATGGCCATAATCGGCTGTCAACGGCGCTTTCCTGGTCTAGTGGACGGACTCTCCAGCACCGAAAACATCCAGGTCACCTTCGTTTGTGATGTAGACAGCCGGCGTCAGGGTAAAGCCATCGATAAGGTAGCCACTGATCTCGGCCATAAGCCTCAGGGGGAAAAGGACATGCGCAAAATCATGGAGCGCAAGGATGTAGATGCCGTCTTCCACGCTACCCCCGATCACTGGCATACACCAGGCGCTATTCTCAGCATGCAGGCCGGCAAGCATGTTTACGTAGAAAAGCCCTGCAGCCATAACCTTGCCGAAAGTGAAATGCTAATCGCCTGGCAGAAAAAGACAGGCCTACAGGTACAAATGGGCGCACAGCAGCGTTCTTCGCAGGAAAGCCAGGATGTGGTCCAGGCCATTCACGAAGGGCTTATCGGCGATCCCTACATGGCGACAGCCTTCTACTCTAACGACCGGGGACGCGTACCGGATGCCAAGAACATCCCTGTACCTGACTATCTGGACTGGGAGCTTTTCCAGGGACCGGCTCCACGGACGGACTTTATAGATATCGTGGGCGACTACAACTGGCACTGGTACTGGCGCTGGGGCACAGCCGAAACGGGCAATAACGCCACTCATGAATTTGACATCGCCCGCTGGGCTTTACAGGTGAAATACCCGGAAGAGGTGCGTGTCAATACCGCTAAAAACCACTACAAGGACGACCCTTGGACGATGTACGACACCATGTACGCCACCCTGAAGTTCCCAGGAGAAAAAGTAATCAACTGGGACGGAAAGAGCAGAAACAACAACCCTACCTACGGAGGTGGACGAGGTACTATTATATACGGTACTGATGGCTCCGTTTTTGTAGACCGCACCCATTACAAGCACTACGACCGGGCGGGGAAACTCATCACGGAGAAGGTCTCCGGAAAAGAAGAGGCAGGTACCGCTTTAGGCGGTGGAGGCGACATGAGCAGCCGCCATGTCCATAACTTCGTGGCGGCGATCCGCGGCAAGGAGAATCTGGCTTGCCCAATTGATGAAGGTGCGATCAGTACCAACCTCTGCCATTACTCAAATATTTCCTCCCGGGCAGGTGATGCCATCCTGAAAATTGATCCGGCAACTGGCCGGTTCCGGAGTAAGAAAGTCATGAAAAAATTCTGGGGCAGAGACTACGAAAAAGGCTGGGCACCAGAAAAAGCGTAATGCCTATTAGAATTGCGGGAAGTCGGAATTCAGAAAATTCCGACTTCCCATTTTAGAGCGTGTTGTCGCACTAGTGCACCAGGTGGTGGTTCAGAAAATCAAAGGCCCGTTTTTCTGTCCAGTAGTGCCCGTCCCGGCTAACGGTCACAAAACCAACGTGCCCTCCCCGCTTCGGGGCCTCGAAGTGGAAATGCGGATGTTTCTCAGCCAGCCCGAAAGGGTAACACTCCCGGCTCAGGAAGGTGTCATCCTGAGCACTGACTAATAGTGCCGGGTGTTCAATAGACGGAATGAAGTAAATACTGCTGCAGCTTGTCCAATAGTCTTCCGCATCTCTAAACCCGTGAATTGGACCGGTAAAGCAGTCGTCAAACTCCCGGAAGTCACGTGGCATTGGGTCGGGCAACTCCAGTTGACCAGGGAAACGGGCTGCTTTTTCAGCCATCTTTGCATTGAGGGTTTGCATAAACCGCTGCCGGTAATGCCAGTTGTGCCATTTATCAATCTCGGTATTTGCGGCTTTGACATCACAGGGTACCGAAAAGGCCACGCCCCCTACCAGCTCCTGAGGATGAAAGCCCCCTTCGCCCAGGTACTTCAAAACCACATTGCCGCCAAGGCTAAAACCTACCAACCCGATATATCGGTAGCGGTTCAGGCTGACGGCATGATCAATAACCTGTCGCAGGTCGCCGGTTTCTCCAATATGGTAAGAACGCAGCATCCGGTTGGGCGCTCCACTACAGCCCCTAAAATTCAGCCCAAGGGCATCCCATCCCCGCTTATTGAAGTACCGGGCCATTCCACGAATATAGGGTCGTTCAGCAGACCCTTCAAGCCCGTGCAGCGCAATCAGCAGCTTGTCAGAACCGGATACAGACCAGTCCAGGTCTAAGAAATCACCATCGGAGGTGTCAATGCGCTCCCGCTCATAGCGTACACCGGGTACCTTTCGGAAAAACGCCGGGTAAATCGTATTGATGTGGTGGTTGCGAAACCAGGGTTTCGGTCGATAAGTGGGTGTTGTAATCAAAGGCATTTTTTTTTATGCGTTATTCAAGTGGCGTGAGGGACCTTAATTTTAAATTCAGTTTGAGCACATTATCGCCCAGCCGCTGCTGATAACTTTGGAGGCTGGAGCGCGCTACTCCGGGGTCGTCGAAAACAAGCCCAAAATAAAGGACGTACCCCTTTTCCATTTCGTTAAAGCAGCCCAGCCATACTGCACTGGCGGTAAATCCATAATCTTCCAACGCTCGTACTCTGGCCGTCACCTCACTGTAACTTCGGTACACGCCTTCCTGGATAATATAGCCGGTAGAAGACATTGGCCGCAACCTGGAGCAGTCGTAGGTGTAAGGCGACGCACCTTCTAAATGACCGATAAAACCTTCGCCTGTTCTTCCCGGGCGAACCACTGGTGACAAAGGCACTGCAGCAGGCGACTGTGGCTCAATCGATAAATAAGCATTCACATCTTTCCGAATCGGGTAAGGCCAGGTAATCAAAGTATCCAGCACAAAGGTCATCGGTTGTGTGTAGCGCTCATTCCGCTGCCGGGTTTCAGCCATACGCTCCAGGTATGCCTCCGGCGACTCCTCCTCTATTGTTTTTAATGCCTGTACCTCTTCATAAAGCACTGCACCGGTAATGGCCAGGCAAATACCAACCACGAGCATTTGGTATTTATAACGCCGTTGGAACCGCATTAGGTTTCCAGGCTTAATGGTAGACATCCATTCCGGATACCGCCCCTGGTCAAGCATGTTTTGAAGGTCATCAGAGTTGAGGAAGTCAATACGGCTGCGCTTTTTACCAAACATTTCGTTACGTGCCGGACTCATCTGCATCAAAATCGAGCCGTCTGTCCGCACAATCAGCATCCCCATACCATTATAAATGCATTGGTTTTTCAGCTCCAGGTAATATGGATCGCTGGTCAGGTTAGCAAAAACGTCTTCGCCCAGTGATACCCACTGCTCATCCGCATGGTAGCGTTTGAACTGCTCGATGGCGTAGATATACCGGTAGCGGCGCCAGCGTTGGAACAAAAACAAGTAGGCAAAGAACCCGACCACAAAAAGACCAATAAATACGGCTATTGCTCCGGAAAGCGTGAGTTCTTCAACCGTTACCCAGGAGCGAAACAGCCCGAGTAACAGTAAAACACTTGCGAAGCAAGCCGATACAGCTAAACCATCCCAGTATAACAACATCTTCTGCTTTCGGTAGCGCACTTCCTCCCGGGTATGATAGGAGGTCGCTTCAAAGGTTGCCCGGAACACCTCCCCGGAGGGTTGTACAAAGGACAAAAAACCATCAGCCACAATCCCTCCCTTACCCCTGAGATCAGAGGAAAGCTCCCAACTGCCCTGCCGTTGCCGGAAGCGGTAATGGTGCTTCAGGTACCGCAGGGTCGACGACTTGATGTCCTTTTCGGTGAGGGATTGCAACTCCATGCTTCTATACCTTTTCGAGTTGTTGCCAGAGCCGAATGGCTTCTACTGCCGGACGGACATCGTGCACCCGGAGCAGTTTAGCTCCCTGTTGCAGGGCAATCATATTTAAAGCAGTGGTTCCATTCAATGCATCTTCCGGCTTGATTTTCAATACCTTATTAACCATTGACTTTCGACTTAAACCAGCCAGTAAGGGTAAGTCCAGTATCTTAAATATATGCATATTCTTGAGTAGCTGATAGTTATGGCCTACCGTTTTGCCAAAGCCAAAACCCGGGTCTAATATAATATCACGAATGTCAAGCTCCCGCAATTTCCCAACCTCAGCGATGAAGAAATCCAGCACGGTCTGAAGAACATCCTCATAGTCAGGATTATCCTGCATCGTTTTCGGGCTGCCCTTCATGTGCATAAGAATATAAGGCACCTGCATCCGGGCCACTGTTTCGTATAGTGCTTCATCAAAGGCACCGGCGGAAATATCATTAACGATGGTAGCACCCGCCGCTACAGCTTCCTCCGCCACTTTTGCTCTGATGGTATCAATACTGATTATGGCTTCCGGAAATTCCTGGTGTATAGTTTCTATGGCCGGGAGTACCCGGCGCAGCTCCTCTTCTACGGAGATCAACTCTGCTCCAGGCCGGGAGGACATACCTCCGATGTCTAATACTGCAGCCCCTTCTTCCAGCATCTGCCCGGCCCGACGGAGCAGGGCTTCTTTTTCGGTATAACGCCCACCATCAAAAAAAGAGTCTGGCGTTACATTTAAGATGCCCATGACCAATGGAGACTGCAAACTCAATAGCTTGCCGCGGCAGTTTAGGGTGAGGCGAGGATTCAACATAAATGACTACTTAAAACGTCAAAGGTAATAATTCCACAACCAAGGCGAGGGCTTTATCGTTAGGAATCCAAAGAGAAAGAAAGGTATGAGAATATTTATGGTCTTTATCGCCCTTGTACTGTTGGTCGCCTGCCAACGTTACCAAACCCTGCCTGGCACAGCCGTGAATGAGGAGTGGAAAGTCAAGGAACTCCCCTCCTCTCCACAGCAAATGGACGGAGATGCAACAGCGGGCTACGCTTTCATCGGTGGCGGGTCCTATATTGGCTCCGGCGTACCTTTCGAAATGATGCAAAAGCGACTGTCCGGCGCTCAGGATACGGTCCTTCAACGCTCCGGCAAAAATGCCAACCTGCCTTATCCGGTCAGTGTTTTTGAAGCCGCTAAAGGTGGCACTTTGGTTATGAATGGCAACTGCTTCACCTGTCATGCGGGGGAAGTCAACGGCCAGATTGTAACCGGGCTGGGCAATAGCTTCTCGGAATACCAGAAAAGCTTCAAACCAATGGGCAAGGTCATTAAAGTAGGCGTAGACCTCAAATATAAAAAAGATAGCCCCGAGTGGGCCGCCTATGAAGACTTTTCGCGCTACTTCGATGCCATGGCGCCCTATATACAAACCAACCAACCTGGTGCCAACCCGGCCTTCCGGTTGGCGGAAGCCTGCATGCGCCACCGCAATCCGGTTGACCTGACCTATCAGGAAAGGCCCAATTACGACATGATGGACTACACCATCGCCACCGATGTGCCGCCCCTCTGGCATGTCAAAAAGAAAAACGCCCTTTACTATAATGGTATTGGCCGGGGCGACTTCACGAAGCTCCTGTTTCAGGCCTCCGTGCTGGGCATTCCTGACAGCACCGCCGCCCGTAAAGCTATCAATGGGTTTAAGGACGTACTGGCCTGGCTGCAAACCCTCGAGCCGCCCGCCTACCCCGGCACGGTGAACGAACCACTCGCGGCAGAGGGGCAGGTACTCTTTGAAGAACACTGCAGTAAATGCCATGGCACCTACGGCGAAAAAGAGACCTACCCCAATAAGCTTGTCTCCCTTGCGCTGGTCAAAACCGATCCCATGTACGCCAACTATGCCAAGAACAGCGGCATCGTGGAATGGTACAACAGCAGCTGGTTTGCGCAATCTGAGCCGAAGTCGTATTTTGCGCCAGAGCTGGGGTATATGGCACCGCCCCTGGATGGCGTTTGGGCTACTGCGCCATACCTGCATAATGGATCTGTACCAACGGTAGCCGCTCTGCTGGACAGTAAAACCCGGCCTGATATCTGGGTCCGGTCTGGCAATAGCAAGGACTATAACCACGCCGACCTGGGGTGGAACTTCACCGAATCCGAAAAGGCGAGGGCCGATTGGGCATTTGATACCAGAAAACCTGGCTACAGCAATAAAGGCCACTACTTTGGCGATAAATTAACGACGGGAGAACGCACTGCCGTTATTGAATACCTTAAAACATTATAAACATGCGCACACTACTGCTTGGAATCGCCTTGCTCGCTACCTCATACAGCTTACAGGCGCAAGCCCAGGACATCCAGGATATCAAAAGCCGACTCAACCAATACTTCAAGGCAACCGAAGACCAAAACTGGGAAATGGTAGTCGGCTATCTTTATCCGCCACTCTTTGATCAGGTTTCCAGGAAGGATATGATTCAAATGTTTGACGATATGAGTGGCAATGGTATGGAACTGAGTATGTCTGGCTACCGCATCAAGCGCATTAGCGCACCTTACCTGCACGAATCGGAGCAGTATGCGGAAGTGAGCTATATGGGCAGTATGAATATCCAATTTACTTCCGAGGCCTATCAGGCACCGGAAATGATTGGCAGGGTAAAGGGGAACCTGGAGGCGGCCTATGGAAATGATGCTGTTACTTACAACGAAACCGAAAATACATTTACGGTTGCCGTTGATAAAATGTTATATGCAATTGCGGATGAGGCGTCTGCCCAATGGCATTTTATCGAGAATGATAAGCAGAACCCTATGATCGCCCAGCTCGTACCCGCCGAGGTTCGGTCTCACTTTAGCACCAGGTAAAGGCATCGTTTCAAATCGGCATTGCGTTAGGACAATAACCAAAACTCCGGACCCCAGATCAGGAGCGGAGGTCCGCTGCAATGGCTGAATTCGAACGGCAGGTTATGGAGAAAATCAGGTAAGACTTACACCTGTTCTTTTACTTCGAAGGTCGTGGAATGCTCAAAATCACGGAAATCTACCGGACTAACGCCGGAAACGCCCTGCTCTGCCATGTATACCCCATAGATGGTATCCACTGCAGCCATCGTCAGTTTGTTGTGGGTGACAATGATAAACTGAGAGTCTTTGGAGAACTTCTTAATAATCTTGTTAAATTTCTCAATGTTAGCATCATCCAGGGGCGCATCTACTTCATCAAAGATGCAGAACGGTGCAGGTTTGAGCAGATACAAGGCAAACAGCAACGCTGTAGCGGTTAGCGTTTTCTCTCCACCCGATAACTGATTAATCGTCTGTGGCCGCTTGCCCTTAGGTTTGGCAACGATTTCGATCTTAGATTCCAGCGGATTCTCCGGATCGAGCAAAATCAGGTCACAGGTATCCTCAATGGTAAAGAGACTCCGGAATACGTCGATAAAGTAAAGGCGAGCCTTTTCGAAGGACTCCAGGAACTGCAGCGTAGCCGTTTCCTCGATTTCCTTGATGGTGGTTTCAAGGTCGGACTTAGCCTCGAGGATATCATCGCGCTGCTTCGTAATGTTCTCCGCCCGTTCCTTCATTTCATCAAAGGCTTCCACCGCCATTGGGTTGATCTCTCCATAATTTTCCAGTCGCCCGCGCAGGCGATCGACTTTGAGGGCAATTTCTTCTTCTGGCATACCCAGTTGCGGTTCCTGATTGATGACCTCATTGACCTCCAGGTTAAATTCGATGCGCAGGCGTTGGGCAACCGAACTGACTTTATACTTAACGTCGTTGACCTTATCTTTGAGCGTGTTGACCAGTACCTGGGCGTCCTGCCGTTTCTTATTCAGCTTCCGGAGTTGGTCCTCCAGTTCGTTAATGCCCCCACGGGCTTTGTAGTACACCTGCTCTGCCTCCGTGAGTTTAGCCTCCTGCCGTTTCCGTTTGTCGTAGGATTCCAGTAGCTTCTTTTGCAGCTCGTCCGTTCCATCTTGCAGCCCTCGGATCTCCAACTGTGATTGCGCTAACTTTTGGGCGTTGCTTGTGACGGTAGTATTGGCTTCCTGCAGTTGTTTCTCACGGAAGCTAAGCTCCCGTTGCAGCGCTGACACCTTATTTTGCTGGCGAATGAATTCAATATTCTTTTCGTTGAAAGCCGTGGAAGCCGCGCTCATGTTTTCAGCGACATCCCGGTAAGTCACGTCAGTATCTGCGATTCGCTCTTTGAGTAGGCTTACCTCCCGTTTTTTGACGCGCAACAGCCCATCCATCTCCTCGTTTTCCAGGTCCAGGGCAGTGACGCGGTCCGTATGCCCCTCAAGCTTATCCTCTGCCTCTTTGATGAAAGATTCAAAGTTTTCCAGGCGGGTAGATAAGGCTGTTTTTTCCTGCATCAACTGATTGAGCTGCCGGCGGGCCTCCTGCGTCTCCCGCTCTGTACGGCGGGCCTTGAGCTGGTCTAGCCGGTCTTTCAGGGTGTAATAGGAAGAAGACAGTTTGTCTTCCTCTCTGTCCAGCTTTTTGATTTCCTTTTCAAGGACCTCCAGATTTTTTTTGCGCCCGATTTTTTTGCCTTCAAACAAGCCAATGGAACCCCCGGAAACACTGTAACGCCGCTGAATAAAGCGCCCGCTTTTGGACAACAACACATAATCGCTGTCCTCAATAGCCCCCTTGATTTCCTCCTGATCAGTCAACAAGACATTCTCCAGCAGGTAGGCCACCAATTTGCGGTAAGCCGGGTCTGTTTCCACCAGATCAAAAGCCTGTTGGGTGTCCGGCAGCATCGCCATAGGTGGCACGTAACGGTCAAAGGCATCGAGCAGGAAAAAGTTTGCTTTGCCTTTTTGGGTATTATTGAGCAGTCGGATGGCTTTGTAAGCTGCCTCCAGATCGGGTACCACGTAATAATTCAAATAAGGCTCCAGGTAGTTTTCGATCGCGACCCTGTAGTCTTCCTTTACATAAATCAGGTCAGACAAAAGGGGCGTTTCCGAATCCCATTCTTTGGACTTGGCTGAGCTAAGGAATTTAATAGACTCCGGAAAGCCTTCCAGGTTTTCCACCATACTCTTAGTGAGCTGATATTCGTTGCGACGGGCATCGAGCGTGCGGTTGACCTTAATACGTTGTTTATTGAGCGCTTCAAGTTCCTGTTCGGTTGTCTCGAGTTGTTGCTGCCGTTCTTCCTCTGCCTTTTCTAGGGTTTCCACTGCAGCTTGCCTTTCCGCTTCCTGCACCTCAAGGGTTTTCATTTTTTCCTGCAAGCCAACAATCTCCGTTTTTCGGCGGTCAATTTCTTCCAGTCCGCGTTTTAACTCCCGCTGACTGCTTTCAATTTGGTTGGAGTTAATCGCTTTTTGCTTTTCCAGCTCAAAGGTTTCCCGTTCCAGCGTTTGTTGCTGGCTTACCACTTCATCCAAACCAGCTTTTAGCTGCCCGTGGTCTTTTTTGATTATTCCCAGCTGTTCTTCTGCCTGATTGAGCTCTTCCTCCAGTCGGGCTTCAATACGCTTTTCGCCATTTAGCTCTGATCGGTATTGCTCAATATCTTCTTCCAGCTGTTGAATCCGGACCTTGGCATTTGCGGTCTCCTCCGTCAGTTTTTGCAGGTTATCGTGCAGAAACTGCTGCTTTTGCTGCTGCATCCGCTTGTCATTCTCCATACCCCGGATATGACCCACCAGGTTATTCAACTCGCGCTGATGCTCAGACAAGGCTTGCTCTTTGTCCAGGTTGGCTTTACGCTCTTTCTCCAGAGCTGCTTCCCGGGTATTGATCTCTACATCGTTCCCCCGGTAGTTATCTTCCTCCTGGGTCAGTTTTTTCCGCAGTTCCTCTTGCTGTTTTTTAAGGCTGCCAATTTTCAGGATCGCCAGCTCAGTGCTGTAGGATTTGTACTTATCCTTCAGCTCAAAATATTTTCGTGCCCGCCGGGCTTGCTTTTCCAGAGACTTAAGGTTATTGTTGATCTCGTAGAGCAAGTCCTCCACCCGGTCCAGGTCTTCAGAAGTATGCTTTAGCTTATTGAGCGTTTCACGCTTGCGCACCTTATACTTTGAGATCCCTGCGGCCTGCTCAAACATCCTACGCCGGGAATTGTCTTTGTCCGCCAGGATATCGTCTACCATACCCAAAGCAATAATAGCGTATGAATTAGAACCGATACCGGTGTCGAGGAAGAGCGAGGTGATATCTTTCAGGCGGCAGGTTACCCCATTTAGGCGATATTCACTATCACCACTGCGGTAAAGCATACGGGTAATTGTCAACGTATGGTACTCTGTAGGCAGGAGGTTTTTGGTATTCTCAAAGGTCAGGGAGACCGAAGCGATGCCACCGGCTTTACGCCGCTTCGTACCATTAAAGATAACGCTTGACATGGAATCCAGGCGCAGCTCGCGGCTTTTCTGTTCCCCCAGCACCCAGCGGATGGCATCTACGATATTGGACTTACCGGAACCATTTGGGCCCACGATGCCAATGACATCCTCCTCGAAGTTGATTACCGTTTCATTGGCAAAACTCTTGAACCCCTTTATTTCCAGCTGTTTCAATCTCATAGCTCACAAAAATAGAATTTTCCTCCACATTGGAAACCGAGTGGGCGGTTTATTTATCCACATCCAGCTCACCTCGCTGTTCAAAAAGACGAAAGGCTGAACAACCCGGAAGTCATTCAGCCTTTGGTGGATACTGTACATCACACCATTTACAGGTGGTGCACCCTTACGGTGGTTCTGATTGGGCGGTTAAATCCGTCGTTTCAGTCCACGCGCTGTTGCCGGTTTTTTGTTTCATGTTCATGGAATTTTACCTTTAAAAAATTTGTAAAATGGGATTAATACGTTCTAAAGGTAATTATTTCCGGCAACGATTTATAACAATAAGACAACTCCTATCCCTTTTTTATGAAGTTGTCGCTGAGCTGGCATTTCTGCCTGTACAAAGAAAAGAAAAAACCTCCCGTTCAAAGCAGGAATCTAGATTACGGGGTGCTTTCATTGGGCACGGTGCCGCCCTTATTAGGAACCGGTGCCGAAGAAAAAACCCAATGCATAGAAATTGGTATTTCATGGTTCTTCATTTTGCATATAAGTTGGCCTTCATCGAAATGATATCCTATGATAATTCTCAATGAGAAGGGTATCCTGAAACGTGGATTCGCCGTCGACTTTTCTTCTTAGCCACAAAACTTTCATAAACCGAGCTCTTCATCAAAAGCTAAGACTATTGCAACTTAAAAGTCTCTGTGCTTTAATCAGAAAAGTTTTTAACCAGCAAGATATTTCTAAATGAGTAAAAACTTTTTTTATATAAAACCAAGACATTTCATTAAACCAAAAATTTGTTTTTATCAAAAAGAGGACATAACTTTGCTTTAGCATCAAATAAGGAACACGTGAAAAAGCAATCGACCAACCGGCAGTACAATTTTCCAGACGCAGATCTCTATCTACAGTGCATGGAGCGCATTAAATACGCTAATCGTGACCGTGAACAGTTTGAGCAATATGGATATACGCTGGAACGGCTGAAGCAATTCAAGGCTTTGTGCGATAAGTTTGGTGATTTGCCGGATGACGACGAACTGCTCGGCGATCAAATGGTGACGACCGAGAAGAAATACGCAGCAGTGGAGAAACTCAAGTCAGCCATCCGAAGCCTTATGACGCGGGTTGCCATTAAGTACAATAACAGAAGTGGCCGTTACCGGAAATTTGGCACTGCCAAAATGGGAGACATGACAGATGCACAATTAATCTTCTGCGGTCGGAGAGTAGTAAGAGTAGCCCGTCAGCAGTTGGACTTTCTGGCAGAGACTGGTGTGAATGAAAATGTTATCCGCCGGGTGGCAGAAGCAACCCGCCAACTTGAAAAAGCCGTCAATATACAGCAGGACAAAGTAGCCGACCGGGATATTTCCGTGGAGCGACGGGTAGAGCAAGGCAATAAGCTCTACGACTGGCTAATCACGCTATGCAATATTGGCAAAGACATTTGGGCCGAAAAAGACCCTGTGCGCTACGAGAATTACTGCATTTACGAAAGCAACAATGAGCAAAAGAAAGCCCGAAAAACCAGCCAAAAAAGTAGTTAAGCAGTACGTTCGACAGGCCGGTTGGGATCAGTAATCCAATCGCTCCAGGAACCAGGGTAAAGTTTCGCGTCGCCCAGTCCCGCATGATAATGAGCGAGCAGGTTACGGCAGGCTGTCACGCCGGAACCGCAGTAGAAGACCACTTCGTCTGCTTCATCATTTCCAACCAGGGTATCAAAGCGTTCTTCCAGTTCGTCTGGCTCTAACCACATGCCATCAGAATCGACAAGATCAGTATGTGGGAAGTTGGTCGCCCCGGGAATATGCCCGGCAACCGGGTCAATGGGTTCATCTTCGCCTTTGAATCGTTCCGGCGTTCGGGAATCGACCAAAAGAAAGTCTTCAGCACCAAGCCTGCGCTCAATGTGGCTCGCATCAACAATCCAATCTTCACGGGGAAGTGGCTTGAATACCCGCGGCCCTGCTCCCACGACTGCTGTTTCAACGGGGTAGTCTCTTTCTTCCCAGGCCCGCCAGCCACCGTCTAAAACCGCAACATTATCGTGGCCCAGTGAACGTAGCATCCACCACAACCGGGCGGCGATTGCCCCTGAGCGGTCATCGTATACCACCACTTGTATCCCATCACTTATGCCCCAACTGGAAAAACGTTGCGTCATTTTAACTACAGAAGGCAGTGGGTGACGCCCGGTTTTTCCGGGCACTATCTTACCCGAAAGATCCTTATCCAGGTGTGCATAACTGGCTCCCGGGATGTGGCTTTTCCGGTAAACCTCAACCCCTGATTCAGGATGCCCAAGATTATAGCGGCAATCGACAATTACCCACGTTTGCCGGCCTAGCTTTTCATAGAGTTCTTTAGGACTGATAATGGTGCGGAACATGTTATTGGCTTTTATTGATGGCGAATATACTTGTTAGGATTTGGTTTGCCCGTTTTCTGAACTGATAAATTATTGTCTCAATATTTAGCTTATTGTAGGTTCAATCATTTCAAAAGCAGTCTAGTTATTTATATATTTACAACTAGAATAAAAAAACTAGACGGATATGCACAACTACGAATCTCCTAACCTTCACCAATGGCTAGACGCTCAGTCTGATAGCGAATTAGATCAACTACCCTACGGCGTGGTAAAAATGGACCATCAGGGCTTTATTCAGGCCTATAACGATAAGGAATCCACATACACCGGAGTTGCACCCGAGAATGCTGTCGGAAAGCACCTGTTTACAGAAATTGCGCTTTGCACCAATAATTTCATGGTCGCCGGAAAGCTAGACCAGCCTGAGGTTGACGTGGTGGTCGACTATATTTTCACCTATGTTATGAAACCCACTCCTGTCCGGTTGCGCCTTCTCAAGAGCGATAGCCCAAACATGTACATGGTTGTGGCGAAAAAATAGCAGCATGAGCCTTGAAGCACAAAATCAGAAGATGCTGTCCATTATCTACCAAATTCCAGTGGGATTGGTAGAAACTGACCCAGAAGGGAATGTACAGGAAATGAATGCAATGGCGATACAGTTCCTGATGCCGCAATTTATCGATAAAGGATTGGCCGGAGAGAACCTGTTTGACTTGCTAAAACATATTTTCCCGAAAGCGATAGCTGCTCTTGAGGGGTATGAGCGGTCATCAGGAAACATTCTGGACAAGAATCGCTTCACCGTTTACTTAAACCACAATGACCATTCAGAAGAACAACATCTGATCCTTACTTTGAACCGTCTGTCAGCTGGACAGTACCTCTTCATTTTTGACGATATTACCGAACTGCAAAAAAAAGAACAGGAACTATTTGAGATTCAACGTGAACAGGCAGTAGAGCGCGGAAAATTTGATGTGATATCCGGTGTACTTCACGATATCGGAAACGCTGTCGTAGGCTTTGGTTCTTACCTTACTAAAGTCAAGCAGCTCACCAGAAATAATGACGCTACTATGCTGGGCAAGCTTGCTCAATTCATTAAGACAAATAAGGAAGCTATCGGAGAGGCTATCGGTGCCCCCAAAGCCGGAGCACTGGTTCAGTTGGCAGAAGGGCTTAAGGCCAAACAGGAAGATCAGACAGCCGAGATGGAAAAAACCATTACCGATCAAATGAATATTGTCTCCCATGTAAAGGACATTCTGAACATTCAAAGACAATACCTGAAACCAGACTCGAGCGAGCGTTCATTAGTTAGCCTGAGAGGCATCATTAATGATGCCCTTGCCATGCAGCTGGCCACCCTGGAGAAGCGTAATGTCGAAGTACGAACTTATCTTCCAGACGGGCTATCGCCGATCAAGGGGGACCATACCAAATTGATGCAGGTATTTCTCAACCTCATTAAAAACAGTATTGAGTCAATGGACCAGCAGGGCGGAGATCGCCATCAACTTACACTACAACTTAAGAAAGAGGAGAGCTCCATCACAGCAACCATTCAAGATACAGGCATTGGCTTCGATAAAGACCAGAAGCAAAAAATGTTCAAGCGAGGATTTACGACAAAAGCACGAGGATCAGGTTTAGGCCTGAATGGAAGCCGCTCCATCCTCTCTACCCATGATGCAGTTATTGACTTAGACAGCCCGGGGATCGGCAAAGGGGCAACAGTAACTATTAAGTACCCTTTACCTACTCATACATAATCATTACAACAATGCCTGCACAATCACTAAATACGCGAATCATTGTCATTGACGACGAAGAAATGGTCCGCGATAGCATCCGGGATATTCTTCAACCTGAAGCCAAGGCAGAGTCCGCATCTATATCCGCTGCTGCGGATATGCTTTTTGATGAACCAGAAGTACAGAATGCTGTGATCAAGCATGTCGGGAATAAAGGTTTTCCTGAATTCACCGTTGATCTGGCTGAAAATGGCAAGGAAGGCTACCGAATGATAAAGTCGGCTCTGGAAGCTGGCGAGCCCTACTCTGTCATTTTTCTTGATATGCGTATGCCGGGATGGGATGGGCTGGAAACAGCTATTCATATCCGCAAAATTGACCAGAAATCAGAAATCATAATTGTCACCGCCTTCTCTGATCATTCCATAGAAGATATTATCTCTAAAGCAGGTCACAACGTGGGCTACCACGTAAAACCTTATGCCTCAGAGGAAATTCTTCAACTCGCTACCAAAGCTGTTTATGAGTATAACCGGCTGATTAACCTCGAATCCCTGATCTCAGTAATTGGAAACATCCACCTGTCTCAACAGCAGTTGGACCGCCTGCTGCAAAACATCGTTGATCAGCTTGCTCTATACATCAACACCGATAAGGCTTTATTGGGCAAGTTCACGCCGGAAGGGACCTATATACCGCTGGCGTCCGTTGGGAAAGCAGAAGAACTTATCAATATTGATACCATTCGCGACAAACTGGAGGAATGGCCACAGGAACAAGGTGCTGTGCTTCAAATCGGCAATCTAATTACGGCTCATATGCATCCCTATGATGTCTTCGCCGTGCTCCCGGATGAATCCAAACTCAGGACCGAAAAGCTATATCTACTCCAGCTTTTCCTATCCAATGCCTCACAAGCTGTCCGAAATGCTGAGCTCCAGGAAGCCTTGCTCCGAAAAGAGAAATTATCAGCGGCGGGTAATGCGGTAGGCATGCTCATGCATGATCTGCGAACCCCAATAAAAAGCATCGGGATTATAGCTGACATGCTGGATATGCAGGGAGCTGAAAAGGAGACCACCGGCCTGCTCCGGGAAGCAGGTAGTCAGGCATCAGAGATTTTTGACGACTTCCTGGATTATCTTCGGGAATCTCCAATGGTAAAACAGCCTGTGGACTTGAGTCTGATTTTGCAGCAAGCCATAAAGCTATCCGAAAACCGAACGCCTGACCACGGGGTAGCTATCCAAATAAACAGGCCTGAGCAATTGGAAATACTCGGCGATGGCAGTAAATTAAAGCGCAGCCTGAGCAATTTGATTGGAAATGCCATTGACGCGTTGGGAAGTAATCAAGTTGAAGAGCCGATCATAAAAATCAATATCGAAGATCAGTCCGATAGTATTCAAATCACCATTTCTGATAATGGGCCCGGCATTCCAGACGATATCGCCCCTAAACTCTTTGAACCATTCGTAACCAAGAATAAAGGTAATGGAACAGGGCTTGGGCTGGCTATCGTGAAGCAATATATAGAAGGGCACGGGGGCCAAATAGATGCCCACAATGATAATGGCGCCGTATTCACCATCCAATTGCCAAAATCCTGATGGATTGGACTATTGAAAGTGCACGGAGGGTTATTATCGATCTAACCTACCGGTTATTAAAGCAGCCTTTCACTGGGACACCACAAATATATCATACAGGGCAAAATCTCAGGGATGACCTCCTGCTCGATTCCATTCAGGTTATGGACTTGGCTGCTCAGGTTAACGCCTTTTTCCATCTAATGGAAACTGGTCCGGACAATTACCTCCTAAGCTCATCAGATGTAGACGAGTGGGCACAAAAGTGTGCTAATGGCAGAAAGATCAAAAATGAAAAAATTACTTTTTTGACTTCCGGCACTTCCGGGACAGAGAAGACAATTACACATCAACAGGCTTATATTGACCGGGAAGTACAATTTCTGAGCCAGTATTTCCAGTCATCCACCTGTATTATTCCGCTGGTCCCCTCCTACTCTATTTATGGCTACCTGTTCACAGTGGCATTGGCAGATGCCCTGAATGCTCCCGTGCTTTACCCAGGGGAGGTCAACTGGAAAAAGCTGGAAGAAACCGCTTTAATCATAGGCACCCCATTCACATGGTCACACTTGCTGAAGGGGATGCCTGACCAACCTATTCCTGCAAAGGGGGTCTGTTCCACTGCAGCTCTTGCCACATCCCTATTCAGGGATATCCTTAGCAGAGGAATCCAGTTAACTGAAGTCTATGGTGCAACGGAGACCGCCGGTGTTGGCTTGCGGAAGCAACCGGAATCAGCTTTTGAACTCTTTCCTTACTGGTCATTACTTGATGAGTCCACGATTCTCGATAAAGATAGCGGTCGATCTTTCCAACTAATGGACCGGGTTCAACAAAGGGGGACGAATGCTTTTACCGTCCACAGCCGCAGGGACCAAAAACTTAAAGTGGCGGGCAGATTGGTGGACCTGGAAGACGTAGCCCACCGTATAAATACACTAGATGGTGTAAAGAATTGCCGGTTATCGGCAAAAAAGCAAACCGACCGGACCAATATCACAGCTTTCGTCACACTGGAATCGGATGCTCCGGAAGCCCGTCAGGCTTTCCTTTCCGCTATAAAAAGCAGTCTGGATAGGGCTGAACATCCCACTGAGGTGCATTTTGTTGAGCCCTAGCAGCCTCTTAGTCCTTAAAGATTACTTAATCTCCTTGCGAATTAAAAATTTGCTAAGCCGGAAACCGTTAGTTTTGCAGATCATCGTAAAACATGAAACATATGAGACGGACAGCATTGCTCGCAAGCCTTTTTCTAATAGTAATTTCCCTGCAAGCCCAGGACAAAGTGCGCTACACAACTGACTTTACCTTTCAGCGTGGCATCTACCCTACCCTTGCGGACTGGAAAGCACAATCCCCGGTCAGACCTGCGGATATTATCGTAGATATCGATCCCCAAAACCGGAAGTTCTTTCAATACCTCTTTGCGAGGGAGCAGTTTCGCTTTCCAAGGAATAATGAAATCGTTTACCTTAAGCCGGAGGAAATCTTTGGCTACAGCCCGGGCGGCACCACCATGTACTATGGTACGAACTACCATTTCGACATCATCGGATCCATCTGCCTGCTTCAGGAAGTGGACCAAGTGGACAGCTACTCTTCTTTTATCAACCCTGGTGAAAACTACAAAGCCGCCAGGAAAGAAGGGACAGGGAAGTTGTATGTGCTTGATTTTGAAACCGGTGCCTTTTTCCGTTGCCGACCTGGCAAAGTCGAGGATATCCTCAAACGGGATACTGAACTCTACCAGCAGTATAGAGCTGCCAGAGGGAAAAGGAAAGAAAAGATTAAAGCATTTATCAAGGAATATAACTATCAGCATCCCATATACTTCGGGCAGTAAGAGCATGTTTGGAGCTCGCTCCGATTGCAAATCAAGGATTTATGAATCCCGCAATGCTGCGGGGCAAGCTCTGGCGTCGTCTTTTCTGACTTATTTGACCCCGCAATTTCGCGGGGCAGGCTCCGCCAAATGCGCCAAAAAAAGACTTAGCCAGAACCACAACTCCTTGATCTTCATGACGAACCCGCTCCAAACATGCTCTAAATGTACAGGGTCCCCGACCTTCCATTTGAGATGCGGGTAATCCGTCAATCAAACATCTGCCATTGGTTTTCCTTTTATAAGTAACCCAAATGAATATGAATATTACAAAAGAAGATATCAAACAACTCGGTATTTCGGCAGCAGCACTCACTGCAGGCTTTATTGTCAAGAAAGCTATGGAAAAAGGCTACCAAAAGGTATACCATAAGGACCCTCCGGATAAAATCGACACGGAACGACCCGCATGGCTGGAGCTAATCATTTGGACAATGGTGACAGGTATTGTCACAACAGCAGTGAAAAACACCATCCGAAGGAGAAGTACTGAAAAGCAAACATAGCTGACTATGTCTGGAGCTGATTCCTGCTCCAAACATGGTGTTTTTCAACTCCTACCCCCATTTTGTGTTTCCCCTATACAATTACCATTACAACGACTACCATGAAACTACGATCTTACAATATCCTATTCGTGCTATTATTACTGCTATCCTCCTGCGGGCAGGCACAATCTTCTGATCCCACCGCAGGAAGTATGGAATCGACTGAAGCATCAAACCCACTCATCGGTTTGAACGGGGACACCTTACAAACCTTAGAAAAACCAGCTTCAGCGTGGGAAAAAGAACTGGACCAGCAAGCGTTTTATGTTTTAAGGGAGGAAGGTACAGAGCGTGCCTTTACCGGTAAATACTGGGACAATAAGAAGAAAGGTCTTTATGTCTGTGCCGGTTGTGGACTGCCCTTGTTTTCTTCCGAAACCAAGTTCCGATCAGGTACAGGGTGGCCCAGTTTCTGGACACCAGTCATTGAGTCTAACGTCAGGCTGGTGAAAGACGGTAAGCTTGGTATGGTAAGAACAGAAGTGGAATGTGCCCGTTGTGGCGGTCATCAGGGGCACGTTTTTGAGGATGGGCCAAAGCCAACTGGCTTACGGTATTGTATTAACTCCGTCTCTCTTGAGTTCAAAGAGGGGAAAGAGTTTACTGTGAAACCATAAGGAGTAATTGGAAGCCCCGCTACTGGTCACTATTTTTTTTCCCATTGCCTTTTCTCTTGCTGCTGTTACGACGTATGCGGGGATGGTTCCATTCTTCTTTCTGCGCAAAATCTACGATTTGCCGCATGAATGCCATCATTCCAAGGAATACCAAATATCCAACAGTAAGGACGAGATAAATCCATCGATATGATCCTGCTTCGTCGATAGACATTGAAGAGGAGAAATAAGCGACTACGCCAGATAGAACAGCGAGCCCAAGGTAACTGTAAATACTTCGCCCCCAATACTTTAACATATTCTCTGAAGCAAGAGAAAAAACACTGTTCCCCATTGCAAACAGTAACATGAAAGAGGCTGCGGTCATCCACGGGAAGCGCTGTGGGACATCCATCAGCCCTGTCAAATTGATTAACTTCGCCACCAGGACGAAAAGAATGACAGCACCTAAGGTTACGGCGGCTTGGATTACAGGGTCATATGCGCGGTTGAAAACAGAGGTCTTTTGGTCTGTGGTGTTCATCGAAAATATCTTGCAGGTGAGTATGTATTATATGACCGGTATGCATGAATGTAAAGTCTGACAACAAAGCTAAGCCTAAATGGTAAAAATTCTATCGCCTTTTTTAGTTGCAATCAATCTATTTGGAACAAATCTAAATAGCGCTTTTAGCTAGTCTTTGTTGTCCCCGTTTAGTCGGATTGATAAACTTAAAAAATATTACGGGCCTGAAAAACACAAACCCCTGCTCCACTAAATCTAATAGAAAAGAGGGGCGCTGTCCCTATTGAACAACGCCCCCCTTTCCTCCCCTACCTACTTATAGTCCTAGAAATTAAACTGCACTCCAATACTAGGCAAAATCGGTAACTGATTGACACGGCTATTGGTCACGCGGTCGACGTAGAAGATATTCTCCCGGTTGTAAACGTTGGTGATACTCACTGTAACATCCATTGACGTGTACTTTCCAAATTCGATAGTGCGCCTGACCGAAGCATCAAGGCGATGGTAGTAAGGCAACCGGCCACCGTTGATCTCATCGGTCAGAATGGTGCCCAGGTCAAAGTTTCCGGTCAGCAGATTGGTAAACAGCAGGTTGCTGAAGTCATTCTGCTCGTAGAAGCCCTGAGTTTCTGTAAAAGGAAATCCTGATCCCATGTTCCAGCGCAGGCTGGCTTCCCAAAGCTTACCTTCGCCGAAGGTATAGACACCAAGCAAGTTTACATTATGACGGCGGTCGAAGATGGTTGGATACACCTGATTACCATCGTCCCGGGTAACACGCCCCAGAGAGTAAGTTGCCCACAGATACATATTGGGAGCTTCGTAGCGTGCAGAGAGGTCAATACCGTAAGCGTCACCGGTTTCAGTGATGAAATCCGGATCAAAGTCAGACAATTTATTCCGGTTGATATTAATCAATTGAGTAAAGCGCTTTAAGTAAGGCTCCACATTTAGAGTGAGCTGGTCTCCTATGTCTATTTCTACACCACCGATCGCATGTACAGACTTTTGAAGAGGTTGGTCGACCCGCTCGGTGGAAGAAGGCTTGAACAAGGTCTCTTCCGGACCCGCCAGGAAGCCGATGAAAAAGTTGACTACATCCAGGTCGTTAACCGTACTGATGACGTTCTGGGAGTAGACACCCGCTCCAAACTTGATACGCAGAAAGTCCGTGATATTATATTTTAGGCCAAAGCGGGGTTCCACTGACATTTCTGACTGTGAAGCATAGTAATGCAGCCGTACACCCGGCTCAATGATAAGATTGCCGAGCTGCTGCTTGTACTTCAAATAACCTGCAACCTCCGTTGTAAAGCTTTTCTGCTGTATAGTAGAACCAATAAAATTCCGGAAAGTGAAATCGGTATTAAAACCGGTAAAGTCAAAGCCATAATCGAATCGGCTCTTATTACCGAAGTAGGTAAAGTTAAGCAACGCATTGAAGCTGCTTACCCCACTACGTCGAGGGCTACCGTCTGCTTCTTCCAAAGAGATATCATAATCAGTTACGGCTACTGTACCGTTTAAGATAACGTTGGAGTTTGGTGGGATCAGGGTGAAGTTAGCACCACCGCCTACGTTTTTCCAGTTGAGCTTAGCTAAGCCTACAAAATCAAAGCGGTCAGTAAAATTAAAGCCGAAAACATTTAGCTTACTACCGTTATCCCCAACGAAAGACAGCTTACCATACAGGTCGGTAAAGGTATAAGGCAGCCCAATTTCGCCAACATCAGCCAGGGAGGTATCCTGAGAGGCGAAGGAGAAAAAGGTAGTATCTACCGCGTAGTCATAGAATATTTTGGAAGACTGATCCAGGTAAGAATGTTTACCGGTCAGAATAAAAGAAGTACTTCCACCGCCGTCATCGCCAAGTTTTTTAATCGGCCCTTCAATGAGTGCTTTGGTCAGGAAGGGGCTACCCGACACCAAGCCGCTCATTCTTTTCTTGTTCCCTTCCCGGGTTTTTATATCAACAACAGCAGAAATTCTGCCCCCATGTTCCGCATTGAAGCCTCCCGTAAGCACATCCACACTACGAACTGCTTCTGTTTCGAATACCGAAAACAACCCAATAGAGTGAAAGGGGTTGTAGATCGTCATCCCATCCAAAAGGATTTTATTCTGGACAGGCGAACCGCCCCTTATATACAATTGCCCGCCCTGATCACCAGAGACGATAATACCCGGCAATACGGGCAGGTACTGAGCGATATCAGCCTCACCACCCGTTGAAGGCAATGACTGGATTTGTTTGGCTGTCACACGTAGTTCGGAAACCTTGACATCTGACCGGGCCTGCTCCCTTCGGCTTGATACGTTGACCGTTGCAAGCTCCACTCCACTTGGTGCCATCAAGAGGCTCTCGTAAGAAATACCTCCTTTTTTCACCTTGACGTCAACGCCCAGGCTATCGTAGCCAAGATAAGTTACAACCAGTTTGTACTCGCCGGCGGGCACATTGGCAATAGAGAAAAAACCATCCAGATCTGTATTGGCGCCAAGATCCGTACCCTGTAGCAATACATTGGCGTAGATAATGGGCTCTCCGGATTCCTCATCGTAGATATTCCCCCGAACAATTCCCCCATTTTGTTGGGCGGCAAGGCTGAAACCAAGTAATACGAAGGGCAAGAGTAGTACGTGCTTAATTTTCATGCAGAAGCTTTGTTTTGAAACAAGGCACAAAGATAATGACCTCGACCATTCAAACAAGCCTTTATTTTGTCGTTTTAAACACAAATGCTCTGGTGAAAAATAAACGGGCAAATTTGCAGACCTGCAACCCTGCCGGAGAGGAAAACCGTAATTATAGTCTGCCAAGCCAAGATTTATGAATTTTGACTTGGCGGACCATAGCTTATATTTCCAATACCCCGGTCCCTGACCTGAGGACTATAGGCTCTTCCCCTGTGCAATCGACTACAGTAGAAGGCTGATTGTTCCCAATCCCGCCGTCAATCACCAGATCTACGAGTTTCCCAAAGTCCTCGTAGATATCAATAGGGTCAGTGAAGTACTCTAATATCTCGTCGTCACTTTTAAGGGATGCCGTCAGTATTGGCCGGTCAAGCTGTTCTACCAGTGCCTGGCAGATGTTGTTATCCGGCACCCGTATGCCAATAGTCCGTTTTCTGTTTTTAAACATCTTTGGCACCTTGTTATTCGAGTTTAACACAAAAGTAAATGCCCCAGGCAAATGCTTTTTCATCAACCGGAAGATGGTATTATCAATTTGCTGTGCATAATCGGACACCTGACTGATATCTTTACATATGAAGGAGAGTCTTGCCTTCACAGGGTCGAGCCCACGCAGTTTACAAATTCGATCTACTGCTTTGGTATTGAAGATATCACATCCCAGTCCGTAGACCGTATCTGTTGGATAGATGATGACACCACCATCCCGAAGCGTATCTACCGCCTGACTGATTTTGCGGCCTTCCGGGTTATCAGGGTTGATTTTTAAGAGCATATGTTTATTTTTTGGTTACAAAAAACGGGAGGCTGCAGTCTGTTCATCTGCAACCTCCCGTTAAGTTAACACAGGGTTAACAAAAGGGCAAATTAATTTTCATAATCATCGTCAAAAAGATCGTCATCAAGCATATTAGCTAAGATATCCCGGAAGGAAAGAGCAGATTCCATAACATCTTTGTTGACAATATTGAACTCGGCCAGGCCATGCAACACCAGTTCCATGAATGGATAAGCGTCATCACCAGAAACTTTGAGCTGTTTTTCCACAAATTTCCTGAGCCCCGCCACACCGTCGAGAGCTTTCTTAAAGTCTTTTTCGCTGCTGTCATTGAGCAGCTCTACTTCATTGCCACCAGAGAACCAGGCTTTGATGGTACCGTACGGATCACTTTCCCGCCCTTTTTTCAGTTTATCCGGATTTGGGAAGTGCGCCAAAAAAGATTTTTTCACTGCCTGGCCAATAAGTTTAACGGCTACACCGTATGGCCCTTCCTGCTCGCCTTCGTAGACCAGCTCTACCTTTCCGGTAATTGCCGGGACTACACCCCAAAAGTCGGTAATTCGTGCTTTAGCAGAGGCTTCACCGTTAATCAGCATACGGCGCTCTGAGGTGGAAACCAGGTTTTCATATCCAGAGATGGTCAATCGTGCTGAAACACCACTTTTGTCATCTATGAACTCACTCTCGCGTGCTTCAAAGGAAATCTGTTCCAAAAGCACCTCCAGCAGGTCCGGAACATCGACAGTGGAGCGTTGCGCCTCCGTTAGGTCCGCTTCCTGCTTAGTAATTTGGCGGGCAATTTCAATAGTTTTCGGATAGTGGGTCAGGATCTGGCTTTCGATCCGGTCTTTTAGCGGCGTAATAATACTGCCCCGGTTCGTATAGTCTTCCGGATTGGCTGTAAATACAAATTGAATATCCAGTGGTAAGCGGAGCTTAAAGCCCCTGATTTGTATATCGCCTTCCTGAAGGATATTAAACAATGACACCTGTATCCGTGGTTGAAGGTCTGGCAGCTCGTTGATGACAAAAATACTTCGGTGAGAACGAGGCACCAGCCCAAAATGGATTACCCGCTCATCAGAATAAGACAGCTTTAGGCTTGCTGCTTTGATCGGGTCAACGTCGCCAATCAGGTCAGCTACGCTTACGTCGGGTGTGGCAAGCTTTTCCACATAACGCTCGTTTCGGTGAATCCACTCAACTGGTGTGGCATCACCGTGCTCGGCAATAATTGCTTTACCCTGGCGCGAAATAGGGTTAATCGGGTCATCGTGAAGTTCACTGCCGGCAATGATGGGCATCCATTCATCCAGCAGATTGACCAAAAGTCGGGCAATACGCGTTTTGGCCTGCCCGCGAAGTCCAAGTAAAAGAACATTATGCCGGGAGAGTACCGCTCGTTCAATATCAGGGAGCACCGTATCGTCAAACCCTAAAATCCCACTAAATACTTTGTCTCCGTTTTTAAGCTTTTGAATCAAATTTTGACGCAGCTCTTCTTTAATAGAGCGCGATTGGTAATCGCTTTGCTTTAATTCGCCCAGCGTCTTGATATTGTTCATTTATTCCGATATTTCGCGTGAAAAGTATATGAGCTTGTTTAACGCCTGAATGAAAGTATGGTTTAACAAAAAACACAATGCCTGCAATAGAATAACTTTCCTGATCTTGATTATTTTGCACCTGCTTAATCTAAATCGAGGCATGCAAGACTGGAAAAATGGAGTAATTTGGATTATCCTCTCGCTCTTGTTAGCAAGCGGGATCGCCACATTACGCTGGCACTTATTGGGACAGAACTGGAGCGCCTTTATGGTACTCTATGAAAATAATGTCAATAAATCCTGCCTTGACGATCAGATAATAACCTGGCCAGACCAAAAATACGATGGCCAATATTATTTTGCCCTGGCCCTAAATCCAATACAGTCCGTTGCTACAACTATCAGGTACCCAGAGACAATTTACCATCCAGAACAAACTCCATGTCAAAAAATCTATCTCGATAACCCCGTTTTGCGGACCAAACGGATCGGCTATCCATTATTGGCTTGGGCTGCCAGTGGCTTTGGAAAAGTAAAAGTGCTTCCCTTTGTATTAGTGGCACTGAACATCTTGGGTATCGCACTCGCAGTGGGAGCTTGCTTTTTCATCTGCCGGGCATTTGATGCCCCAATTGCCTATAGCTTGATGCCCTTGTTGTTTATTGGTCTGTGGATGTGCTTGTTCAGGGATTTGGCTGACCAACTTGGTATAGCATTGGGAGTGACAGCTTTAGCTTTCCTTATCAGAAACAACTTGTACTGGTTTGCCATTCTTGGTATTGCTGCTATGCTGACCAAAGAAACTGTTGTTTTCATTCTGCTCGGCGGAGGCATTAGCTACGGTATACAGTTATTGCGCCGACAACGCTTCCTGAAGATACTGGTCGCAGCCCTACCCTTTTTGGTCTATCTTTCCTGGAGCACGATAATAGGCTGGGGTGCCGATTCGGATGGCACCCTGTTTAAACACTTTGACTGGCCATTTGCCGGGATGGTCAAAGGATATAAGCTGGCTCCTCTTCCTGTTTTTTGGTGGGGAGCCTGGATCCCTGTGGCGGTGATTACCCTGGAAAGTTTTGTCATACTCTGGAAAAAACCAGCCGCAATAAAATCCGCTACAGGTTTAGCTTTTGTGCTCAACTTTCTTTTTGTAATTCTTATGTCCATGGCGATTTACGAGGACCCATTTTCTTTTGCACGCAATATCCTTCCTTTACAATATGCCGCACTGTTGCTGATTTTGGAACACCATAAAAAAGTACACTGGGCAACCATTGCAATCAGCTTATTCGCTACGCTTTTTTTTATTAGAGATACTATTCTTCACCCTTGAAAACAAGCTATGAAATTCGAAAAATTCACCTAAATTGGCATTTAAACCCTAAGTGCCCTATATGTCTTTTACGATCAAAGCTGAACCTGAACCATACAAAAACATACTGGACCTCCGTCAGCTTTTCCTGCGCAAGCTCAACGCACAGGTCCGCTACGAAGCCTGCCATGAGCGCGGTTGGTCTGATTACTATCTACTCAAAATAGATAACCTGAAGGTTGGTTATGCAGCAGTAAAAGGCATGGAGGCTATAACAAACCGGGACTCTATATTCGAGTTTTACTTGCTCCCGGGCTACCGGCAGCACGCCAGGCATTTTTTCAAAAAACTAACTGATACTACCGCCGCATTGTATGTAGAGTGCCAGACTAATGCCCCTTTACTTACAGCCATGACCTATACTTTTGGTTATGACCTGGTGCCGGAAATGTGGCTAATGGAAGATGACTACCTTACTTTTCACCACCTGCCAGGAGCACAGTTTCGAAGTAGGCAACCAGATGAAGTAGTGCCGTGGCAAACGGAAGATCCCGGTGACCATATTTTAGTGATGGGAGAAAAGATTGTCGCAGAAGGAGGGTTTCGGCTGCATTACAATCCACCATTTGCAGATATTCATATGAGTGTCGCTCCGAACTATCAGGGCAAAGGTATCGGCACCTTCTTCGTCCAAGAGCTGAAAAATGCATGTTACCTGTCGGGGCGTATTCCTACTGCCCGCTGCCCAACCGAAAACCTGGCATCCAAAGAGACCCTGCAAAAGGCAGGTATGAAAGTCTGCGGACAGATGCTCTGGGGAAAAATTACACGCTGATTCTTTAGCGACGCGCGTTTAAGCAGGATGGTCCATATGATAATCAGAAGCGAGGGTCGCTACTGGTATTGGTTTTCAATGTAAAAGCAAACCAGATAGTAGTGTTCAAAAATCAATCCCGGACTTTCCTGGCGTCCCGCCGAAAACTGCGTAGAAAGGCGCCAAAGGAGTCAAATTCTTTCCGATAACTTAGCCCTGTTCCTACCTCTAGCCGACTGCCGCCGCCTATATCGGGTTCCAAACGCTGATAGATACGAAGCTTTAGCGTACGGTCGCGGTTAAGGACATACTCAATTACTAAGTCATTACCTACGAAAGTGCCAGCCGCGTCGGGGACCCTTGCACTATTGCCAATATCTACATTACCGCCTACGAGTACCGTCAGTCGATCGTTGAAAAACTCCTGTCGCAGCCGGAGTTGAAATTCATCCCCACGACGGATATCCTGGCTTTCACCAAAGTTCGCCTGGTATTGATTGTAAGCGATGTCAAAATCGATACCGGATAATGCACTCTGGTCCCCAAAAAATTCTGAGAATAGCTCTGTGAGTAGCAGCGATAGCTGATTAGAGACAAACTCGCTTACTGTATTGTAGAAGATATCCGCCCCTTGTATGGCTATATCAGAAGGCAGAAACTGCCCTACTACAATCAAGCCAAAGACCTGGCGGTTTAGCTCATTAGGATCCTGCCTGAGGATTCGAATCTTACTGTCAGTAAGGGTCTTTAGCCCGCCTACCAGTTGAGGAAAATTAATATCAAAATTAATGACCGGCCGCAGCAAATCACCCCTTAGCTCCATCGTCAACTCTACCTCGGTAGGCTGACTTGCACCTTGCTTCAAATCGTCCGGTGCATCGATAAGGTACTCCTGGATAAAGTTACCCACTGGCGTGGACAGCCCAGCATACTCTGCCTCCAGTCGGATTTGAGCTTCAAAGGGGTCGCCGGACCAGGAAATCACACCGCCCCGGTTGATGTCAAAGTCTTTATTAACCACATTATATAAGGTAAACAGGTATTCACCCCGTTCTATGATGTAGTCTCCAAACATTTCAAACTCCCCGTTCCTGGGCACGAGAATCCGGATATTACCTCGTCCGTTACCTTTTATTATATCTCCTGCCTGCTCATCGAAGATGATCTCACCCTGAGCTTCCTCGGTGACATTAAGATCCATTTCAAGGCTGACTCCTTGGAGTTCTGCTTTATTTTTTTGGTCTGTCTGGACCTCTTCTTCTCGCTTTTTGAAATTGATGAAGCTGAGCTCAGATGCATCATTTCCGCTGCTCACCGGAATGACCAATCTGGTATCGCGACCAACCGTGGCATTGACATAGATATCAACCGCTCTAAGCGGCCCGTTGAAGGTCACCTCGCCCTCCCCCAGCGCATGGCCGTAAAACAGGTCATTATCCTCCTTGTCAGTATCCATAGCCAGGAAACGGTCCGTATTTATTTCCGCCTTGATGCCCAGGTCTTTTAAGTAGTTATGCGTTATTCCGCCACTGACGCTTGCCGTATTCCCGTATTTATCTCTCACCACAACCCCCGTAGCATCAAACAGGAAGTCTTTCGTGTTTATCCTGGCATTGTCAAAGTAATACCTGGTTTGCAGGAAGTCAATAGTTGTTGCCCCATCGCGTATATTTATCCCACCCTCTATATGAGGTTGTCCTGGAAAGCCATAAATACTAGCCTCCGCATCAAAATAACCTAAGGTGTTATTGATGGTGCCTGCCAACCAATACTCACCAATATTTACCGGGAAGCTTGTTATATCCACATCTATATTAAAGTACTTGGCTTTTTCATTGTCCCCGGCCCGGCGTGCACGGCGGGTATCCTGTGGATTGTAAAATCCCTCTGCAATCAGCTGTGAAGTATCTTTTGTAATGGCCAGGTATCCTTCAAAACGGCTTTTCAGGTCATTGGCATTAGCATCCAGCCGTAATGCGCCCCAGTCATCATCATTTACCAGGAAAGTATCTGCTACGATAGTGGCGGTAAGGCCTTCCATCTTAAAGATATTATCCACCTCAGCAACCATATTGAAGGGGCCGCTAAAATCGAGCTCTTTATAATCCCATACTTCGTCGATAAAGGAGAAATCAATATTACTGAGCGTCAATTGCAATCCTTTATCTCCCTTTGATTTTAGCTCTATGACTCGCTCTTCATTCTTCAAGCGGAAGTGCTCTGCATTCACATACCCTTTCCGAAAGGTAATAAAGTTGTCAGGTTCAATTTCCCATAGCTTTTGCAGCAAAACCAGGTTAGACCGCTTGAATCGCAATTGATAATTAAGACTATCCAACAGGTAGAGCTCGGCATTGAGATTGATATTATCAAGCATGGACAACCCCTCCACCTGGTAAGCGAGCCCGATGTCCAGGGTGTCGTGGTCCAGATCTGCCAGTACGTGTAGTGGTGCGAGATGCTGTTTACCGTTGAGCACCGGTTCCTCCACCCTGAAGTTGACTGCACCGACAGAATCGACAAGCCGGGCGTAAAAGCTGGCCTCATTGAGCGCGATATTGCCATACTTGAACCTTGGGACGTTCAGGTGGATAAGAATGGAATCCTGATCGTTGTCAAAATAACCGTTTAGGCTGACCCCTTCCAGACGTCCGAGTTCTGGCTCAAACAGTGCCAGAATGCCTTTTGTATCAATAATTTCAAAGTTGTAGACAAAGCTGTTTTTCTTCGGCTCACGTCGGGGCTTTTTCATCCCCATGCGGTTGAAAAAACCGGTATGATTGCGCTCCAGGTAGTCCATTAGGGCTGGTGCAATATCCAAAATATCGAACTCCCCCACCAGATAGCCTTCCAATAAATCAGAATCTACACTAAACCGTTTCCTGCCACTTGGCTCAAAAAAGGACGTAAACACGACCGAATCTACCTGAATGGTATCTTTATTGCGGTGTAGAATTTCCACCCTTTGTATACGCCCACTACCTTCCAGCTCAGAGAGTGTACTGTTCTGTAAGTTAAGGCTGACATCTCCGGAGAAATTGATGTCTTTTTTACTGAGGTTAAGTGGCAGCAAGGCCAACTGGTTGACCGAAGCGAAGAAATCAAACCGGGGTACGCTATCTGTCATATCTACCTGCCCGTTGAAAGAAAAGTCGATATGCTCATCCTTTATCAAAAAGTCCCCGGAAAATTGGTTCTTTTTCAGCAAGCCCGTAAGGTTGGCATTGGTATAATCATACCCTTTGTAGATAAAGCTTTCCACCTGCGCACTGAGATCTGCAGTTGCCGTCTCCGCAGTCAGGCCCTTACCATTCCGAACACTTGAAGAAAAGCTTACCAGCCCTAAGTCTTCATTTTGTGTAAACCCGCCCAAGTCAAAATCGATGAGGGACAGGCTTCCACTGTAAGAGGCATCAGCCCGGTTGCCCGATAGGTTTTGTATTTTCATATCCATCTCTGCCCGGCCAAGTGCGGAGTTGAGCGAACCATAGGCAATATAATCCGAAAAGAGCACATCAAAGCGACCCGAAAAATACAACCACCCGAGCCGGTCAAAAGCATCAGGCGGCTGGAACTTGGGGAACAATTGCCGAAGCGCTGTCATGTTGGTCCGTAATTCGTCCAGCTGAAGGTTAATGGTCCGGAAGTCAGGGTAAGTCAAATCACGGGTGCGAAGGTTGCCCTGTGCAACCAACCGACGGTTTTCAAGTGCCAGGTACATATCCTTAGCGTCAAGGTTGTTAATGGTACCTTCTACGAGCCCGTCCACATAGAGTTTGCGATTGCGGTTATTCCAAAAAAATGCATTGGACTTCAGCTTTGGTGCGAAAGTCATGATATCCTTTAAGGTCACAGAGGCATTGCTCAGGTGTAAGTCCATCTCTACTTCGTCGGGGAAGGACTTGAACGCCTCGTAGGTGTCGTAGTGAAAAATCAGGGTATCACCAATCTCGCTAAGTGGTGTTTTTAGTTTCAGGTCATAAAGTTCCAGTCCCCGGTTCCAGACCCGACCATTACCGATGGTAAGATCTTCCAGGACAAACCCACTCAAATCCCTAAGGTTAAATTCCTTTACCTGACCGGAAAAATCCAGACTATCAGAACAGAAAGAGAATTCGTCGATGCCAATGTTGATATCGAAGACATCCATGTGCTGATAGTTTAGCTCATTGACGGGGCCATCATTTGCCGGGTCATTTCTCCAATTGTGAAGAGAAAATTTTCCATCTTTTAGCACAAATTCACCGATGGTAGCAAAAAATGGTAGTGGTGGCTCTGAAGCCGGTGGAGAAGTAGCCGTATCCTGCGGCCATACAACATACTCATACTCATCAATCCGGAAATACGGTCCCTCCAGGATAACGGATTTGGCATGCAGGGTACGATTTGGCAGGGAAAACACATCGAAAACTGCCGATCCTTCAGCCAGATAAATATCAAGATTTTGCCCCCGGGCCTTGTCCTCCTTGAGAAATCGAACTTTGCTTAACGTAAGTCCCTGCACATCCAAATAAAAGGGTCGTTTTGTACCCTGCGTGGTGGAGGTATCCGGTGGAAAAAGGCGCCCCAGCAGGACCTCTATATTATTATATTCGTCATCAGCCGCCTTTCTGATATTAACAGTGGCACTATCAAGGGCCAGATCCTGAATCACCAGTCCCCGCTGTAAGTAGACCAGGGGATTAAGGCTAAAATCGGCATATAAATACTTGCTAAAAACTGCCGTATCTCCTGGGGTAAGGTCTTCGACGTAAAAATTTTCCAATACCAGCCGGTCCAGAAAGGTAATATGCAGGTGTTCGATGGAAACGGTGGTCTTCATGGCATCGCTAAGCGCTGTGGTCACCCGGTCAGCCAGGTAGTTTTGCACGGCTGGTATTTGAAGCATTCCAGCGATCGCCACCACCAACAGGAATGCACCTATGACCAGACGTTTTGTCCAGAGCCATAGAAAGCGTAGCCAAGAGCGCGTTTTGGGCGGCTCTTCCTGCCTTTGTTTTGGTTCTTGTGCTTCCATCTACTACGTTCAACCAAACATCCTGCGAATATATTGATAGAATGTTAGATTTAACGTAGAATTAGCATATTTGACAGGGTTTGCTCTGATCTGCGCTCACTGCGGAGAACGGATCAGAGCAATACGGCACTGGCAAAGGCTATAGCTCCCGGATTTTAATACTCCGGAAGGACACCCGGTTACCATGGTCCTGTAACAGGATATGCCCCTGTGGCAATTCACCAAAACCAGGCCAGTCTTTATACTTGCTATAGGCCACCAAAGCACGGTACATAGGTGTATTCCGCTCGTACTCAATCACTTTAAAACCATTGAGCCAGTGTTCAACATGGTTGCCTTTGACAATAAGCCGGGCCTGATTCCACTGGTCCACACCCCGGAATGGCTTATTGCGGCCGGGCACGGAAAGATTGCCGGCAGGGATAAGGTCGTACAGGGAGGCAAGCGTACGGTTGCCTTTTACGCCTTTCTTGGCGTCCGGGTGTTCTTTGTCGTCCAAAATCTGATACTCCAGCCCTATAGAAGAACCCGGCCCCTTATTCAGTTCCGGGTCTACAAAGTATTTGATACCGCTATTGGCACCTTCCGTTATTTTAAATTCAAGGGCCAGCTCAAAACTACTGAACTTATCACGGGTAATGATATCGCCTCCATTGGTAGACTCGCCCCCGTCTGACTCCAACACCGTCAATACGCCCTCTTCAATCGCCCACCCTCCTTCCGGAAAGTCCTGATCTCGGGCACTGCGCCACCCCTCCGTTGTTTTACCATCCCAAAGCAGGCGCCAGCCCTTGCTGGCTTCATATTCCGTTAGCGTATTGACCGTATAATTGAGCTCCATAGCATGGGGTGCCATCAGCCAGCGGTCCTCTTCAAGGTTCTCCGTCTTGATGCGAATATTCCGCCAGCGAATTTCCCGGTCCGCCTTTTCTTTATTGTTTCCAATACCATGCACTTGCAGCCCTATGAAACCTGAATCTGTCATGTCGTCAACAACATTAGCCGTATTAACGCCATTCACCCAAATCCGAAGCTCGTCCCCCACTGCCTCAATGCGGTATTTATTCCATTGCCCCAATTTATAAGCTGTACGGGCTTCAGGGTTCATGCTTAGCGGATAAAGCCAGCCGCGCCGGCCTTCGTCGTAAATACCTCCACTGTAAGCGCGCTGACTGGGGTCTGCTTCTGCCTGATAACCATGTACCCGCCCGTTATTATATGCCGGCAGGCTATTGCTGCGAAACTGAATACCGGAGTTGATCGCCGCATCCCCCCAAATCTCTGCCTCCAAAATAAAATCACTAAAGGTCTCCTTTGTACACAAAAATGTATTTTGGGTTTGGGTTTCAGTAACGCCCACAATTACGCCTTCCTGCACCGTGTAATCAGCTTCTCCATTTCGCTTTTCCCAACCACTCAGGTCCTTGCCGTTGAACAAATCACGCCAACCATCATTCGATTGAGCTATCAAAGCAGAACTGATAGAATTGCTCAAAAAAAAGAACAGACATAACAATTGCATTCTGTTTTTCATTATTATTTCGTTGTTTAGATTATTGAAATGGGGAGAAAAGGGTAACATAGTACAGGACACCTCCTCTCTTTTATAGTAATATTTTGTTTCCCCTTATGGGAATCAGGACGAGTTTTCAAACCTATTGTAACCAAAGATATGGACTTGAAGCAAATGGACAGAAGAGACTTTATCAAAAAAGGCAGTCTGGCAACGGCAGGAATTACGCTGAGCTCTTTGAGTATGGCCAAAGGGGCTTTTTCGAAAAACGAAACCGTACAGCTCGGTGTGATCGGCACCGGAGCGAGGGGCGGCGGTATCATCCGTTTACTGAAAGATATGCCGCAATATAAAACCGTAGCCTGTTGTGATGTTCTGCCCTTTCGGCTCGACAGCGCTATGGAGAATGCCGATAAAAACGCGAAAGCCTATATCGACTACCGTAAATTACTGGAAGACCCTCAGGTAGATGCGATCCTAATCGCCACGCCCCTTTCCATGCACTACGAAATGGCAGCAGCAGCAGTGGCAGCGGGCAAACACGTCTACTGTGAAAAGACCATGACTTACCAGGTTAGTGAAGCCGACCGCCTCGTGAAACAGGTGGAAGCGCAGGGCAAGGTATTTCTGGTAGGCCATCAGTACCGTTACCACCCGCTCTACTTCCGCGTCGCCGACCTTATCCGTAGCGGTAAGATTGGTGATATCGCTAATGTATATATTCAGTGGAACCGCAATGGGGATTGGCGCCGGTCTGTACCTAAGCGCAAGTACGAGCGTATGATCAACTGGCGCATGTACACCGAGTACTCCGGTGGCCTTACCGCTGAGCTCCACTCCCACCAAATTGACTTTGTGAACTGGGTGCTGGGCACCCACCCCCAACAGGCCATCGGTTTTGGTGGCATCAACTACTGGAAAGACGGGCGGGAAACATTTGATAATGTCAATTCTTTGTTTAGCTATCCCAACGGCATGAAGGTCAATTGCATTTCGCTCACTTCAAATGCCCACGAGGGGTATCAAATGAAATTCAGAGGCAGCAAAGGCACTATTGAAATGGGTGTTGACGAGGGATGGATCTATTTTGAGCCCCTGAATAAGAAGGAAAAAGGTATGGTCGATGGCGTGTCCGGGGCTACCCTAAACCGGGAGGAGGAAGACAAGTATGCGATCAGCTTTGAGCACCAACGCGAGGGGTGGGGAGGTACGCACTACGCCATGCAGGAATTCTACGAATGCATTAGGGACAACCGCGAGCCCGTGTCTAACGTAAAAACAGGTGCCACTACTGCCAAATGCGTACGGATGGCTATTGATGCGATGCGGGAAAATAAAACCTCGGTCTGGCCGGGATAACAGCAGCTTACCAGCAGCTCTCGCCTGCCCCTCTGTAGGTAACCGGATACAAGGTCTGGCTCTGAGGTGGCGCTACTGCCGAAGGCAATACAGGTTTTCGATCGTCCCAGGCGGGGTTCATTTGGTACAATTGATGCCGGTGGGCCATTCGCTCCAGGTCCAGCGGTCCGTAATCGTGGACTACCTGAGGCTGCCCCCAGGCTTCAACCGTATCCGCCGGCGTGATAGAAGTATAAATGATGGAATCTCCATACTCCGTGATCCGGTCGCGCTTACCAGGGATTCGGGTTTTGTATTGTGTGTAATTGTTGAACAGCATATTACCGGGCCCGGGCGGGCGATGGTGCTTGGGTACCCCCCGGCTGAAACAGTGCCAGGAGTGCCATTCCGGGATGCGGATAATATTACCTTCCACCAGATTATGACCGCCATCACCATTATGGAAGTTGACATCTACTTCAAAGCAATTACCGATCATGACATTATACTTTGCTCCGCTCTGAATGGCAAGGTGGCGAATCGCCCTCACCGTATCCGCTGCAACGAGGACGTAGCGACTGTTTTGTTCGATATTAAAATAGCCATTACCACGCCCACCTTTATTATAAGCACCTTCAATCCGGGTCTGCGTAATGCTGATGTGCTCCGATTCCAGAACAAGAATAGGGTCAGTACCCGAATTTAAGACCTGGCAATTTCGTATCCAGGCATTTTGGGCATTGTCAAAAGCGACGTGTGTGACGTACAGCTGCCGGTCCCCTTCCAGGTCATTCTTAAAGGTTTGCTTCTGCCAGGGATAGTCGAAATATGCGTAATCCACGGGCAGGAAGTCCACAGCATGATAATCTACTGTCAGGTTTTCCAGCCCTGCCCAACGGACATGCTGAAAGCGAATGCCCGCGACGTTATCAAACGGGCTCGAATAAAAGGGCCCGCGCAACTGATTGCTCAAAACAACCCCACCACGATCTTTCCCTCGGAGGATTACGCTGTCGCGCAGGTATAGGGTTTCGTGGAACGGATAAACGCCTGCCTTCAGCAACACTACGCCCCCACCCTGCTCTGCTGCCCGGTCTATAGCTTCCTGCAAATCCGCACCCGCAACAAGAGTGTCCACCACCGGAAACGCATCCTCATTCGGAATACCACACTGTACGCCCGCTTGAGCCCAATGCCACATATCAGGAAAACGGGCATCATATTTTTGGGTATCAAAACCCCAGCCCCGGTCGCCGTAAGCTTGGCTAAAAAGCGGGGTGCCAACCAACAGGCAGAAAAATAAAACAACAGTCCGGTACTGCATAGCTTTTTGGTAAGGGGCATCACAATTACTGATTGTCATCTCTTCTTTTACTGTTACAAAACTTCGCTTTGGCGTACCTCTCCCAAAAGAAAGAAAATATGCGAAACCGCCTTTTTCTACTGCTTTGCCCTTTGCTGTTGATTGCCCAGCTGCTGGGTGCTCAAAATAGCTATACGATTACGGACTTCGGCGCTGTAAGCGATGGTACTACGCTCAACACCTCTGCCATACAGCAAGCCATCGACGCTGCTGCGGAAGCGGGCGGTGGCACCATTATCATCCCGCCTGGTACCTGGCTGAGCGGCACCATATTCCTCAAATCCAATACAACACTTGAAGTTGCTGCCGGTGCTACCTTGCTGGGCTCTTCCCGCATCGAAGATTATACAGCAATGACCTGGGGCCACAATAAAGACCGGCAGCCCTATCACCTTATCGTTGCACAGGGACAGCACAACGTTTCCATTAAGGGCAAGGGCACCATCGACGGGAACGGAGAACAATTCTGGAAGCCTTATGAAAAAGATAACGCAGGCAATATGATAGTTCCCCGCTGGATTATGGCCAGGGATAAGAAAGTCAGCCCCCTTATAGAATTGACCGGTTCGCAAAATATATATGTTCGGGACGTAACGATCAAAACCGGAGGCGGCTGGAATTTGCATATCCACGATTGCGACCTGGTCAAAATCCAGGGTGTCAATATCATCAATAACCTTTACAGCCCCAATTCTGATGGTATCGACATTACGGGTAGTTCTGATGTGATGATCTCAGATTGTTATATCAAAACCTGTGATGATGCTATCTGCCTAAAGACCACACCAGACAGTCGTTCCTGTCACCGGATTACCATTACTAACTGCGTATTGGAAACGCTTTGCGTCGGTCTTAAACTGGGATGTAATGAATCATTCAAGGATATTACCGATGTAACGATGAGCAACTGCGTAGTGAATAATTCTTCCCGGGCGGTGGGACTATACGTTCGGGAGGGAGCAGTCTACGAACGTATCAACATCAACAACATCGTAGCCAATACCAACGCGCCCCTTATTTTTAACCGCCCCATTCAGTTTATGGTGGAAAAGCGAAATCCAGAAAGCAAAGTAGGTGGAATCAGGGATGTTACAATCAGCAACTTCACCGCTACCACGGAAGGGCGCATTTTGCTTACCGCTGCCGATGGGGCTTTTCTGGAAAACATCACGCTACGGGACATCACCCTACGCTATCCTATGATTGAAGACCCCAGACCTATGGTGGAAGGCTCCGGCAGCAGTCAGTTCCCCAAAATCGACCGGCACCCTGAGGCCATGGGGGCATTGGCTGCAGTAGTGGCGGAGAATGTCCAAGGCCTTTTCCTGGAAAACTTCCGGGTGTTCTGGCCTGCCACCGAGGCTACCCCTGAAGCGTGGGCCCACCCCGAGCGGATTGAAAACGGCAGCCTGCGGATTCACCGACCCGATTACAGCAAGGCACGGCAGGCCGAATTCTCAGTGCTCTGGGGCAAAAATCTTCAGGGCGGGCAAATCAAAGCGCCCTTAGCCGAACCTTCTGACACCGAACAAAAAAAATATATCCTTCAAAATTCTGACATTCAAATCCTAGATTAAAAACATGAATAAGTCAACGCTTTTCCTGCTGATTGCTGCCTGTCTCCTGACTGGCACCGCCCTGGCACAAGACACGCACAACTACCTAACCGAGCAGTACGACCAACTCCACTACTCGGAAAAACAAGCTTACTACCGGAAACTGGCGCCCATGTCAGTTGGCGCCGTCTATCTCCCCCGTCCCGGCGAAGGAGAAGAGGATCTCCGCTGGCACTTTCGCACCATGAAGGAGCTGGGCTTCACCAGTACCAAGCAGCTCTATCCACCTAATGGTATGACCTTTGAAGAAACCGCCCTTATCGCACTGGAGGAAGGTATTATTCCCTGGTGGTACGGGGAAGGGGGCTGGGCCCCTATCACCGCGGAGGCATTGAAAGCTGCTGGGTTGCCTACCGATATGGATATCAGAGAAGCCAGGGAACATCCTAAAATGAAAGCCTATCAAACTGAAGTTTTACGGCAGCGCATCTTAAAGCGGCAAGAATTGGTTAAGGTTACAGGCCAATATCAGCCAGACAAAATACCTCACCCCAATACCGGTGGCGTGGGACACCAATTGCCCGACGAAATCAAGCCCGTATTTCTGAATTGGGTGCGGGAACAGTATAGCAACATCGACAGCCTTAATTATGCTTACAATATGCATCATGTTCTCCTTGCTCCCGGTGATAAACCCTTTGAATCCTGGGCGGACTTCAATGAGCGCTGGGAACAAATCCCTGATAAAGAATACCGGCACCTGCGTGATATCTTCCGCTTCAAAGCCGACATGCGGCTGAAGTGGACACAGGAAAATAAAATTGACCGCCACAATGCTTTTGATCCGGTGCCGCCGTACCGTGCAGGCGGTGAAATGGGCATGTTCCTGCCCTTCTCCTGGCGGGGTGTGGATATGGAGGGCATCGCTGAACTGATGACACCTAACGGCTCCTTTTACCCCTCCATCCATCTCGCCTGGCACTTTGACGAAGTGGCGCATGAGATTACCCGCCCGGTGTATATGCAAGCTGCCCTTACGAACGACTACTTCAAAGGGGGCTGGTCCGCTACCTGGGAATCAACAGGTGGGCCTCAGCAATTCAGCGGCGGAAAAGGAGGCAATGGCTTCACCGTTAATGAAGGTACCATCACTCAACTCATGCTCACCTATCTGGCAGCGGGATACAAAGGCTTCGGCTTATGGTCCTGGAGTATGCGCACTGCCGGCTGGGAATCCGGAGAATATGCGCTCCTGGACCGCCACAATAAAGTAACGGATAAAGCTATCCGGGCGGGGGCCATCGGAAAAGCCACCCAAAAGTACCGGGATGAGATCTGGCAGGGGCACAAAGAGCCATTTGTCGGAGTCTACACAGACTGGGAAAATGAGGCATACTGGGCCGCGATGTCGATACGGGGCCGGGATGTCTTCAGGCAATTGCCGATTGATGCCCGTACCGGGGTGAGCCGGGCGCTCATCAACCACAACATACCCTATGAATATGTAACGCCATCTGACCTCCGCGACGGCCTGGCCGGTCGGTATCGGGTCATCTACCTGCCTTTTGTAATTGCAATCGATCCGGAAATCATCGGTATTCTCACCGAATATGTGGAGAACGGTGGCCGGGTGGTGATAGACATGCCGTCCGCCTGGTTCGATGAAAACGGGGCCCTCTTATACTCCGATAAAGGCACCGCCTTCGAGAAATTATTTGGTGTGACAATCAATGAGTATCAGTACGCTGGCATCAATATGGATTACCGGCTGGAAGGAGAACCGCTGAATGGGTTTACCCTGGACATGACACCAACCACAGCCGAAGTGGTGGAACGTTATCATTCCGGAGACCCCGCCATTACGACAAACAAACTGGGCAAAGGCACTGCAGTTATTCTTGGTTTCCAGGCTTCCATGGACTGCTTCAAGCCCGGAGATATGGCAGGCTTATAAGGTATACCCTCGCCGATTACCAGCCGTTTTACCGGTGTAAAGACGCTATTGTCTACCGCATGGCTTCGCCCGGTGCCGACCATTACTTCTTCCTCAACGATGGGGAGGCCAAGCAAGTGGAACTGGAAGTCGACTACAAATACCAAAACGTCACCGATGCTATTACCGGCGAATCCCTTAAATTAGGTGCACCGATAGAACTGGAACGCTACAGCGGCCGCTGGCTGCGTTTTGAAAAATAGATAACGATGAAGTACCTCACACTTATCCTTGCCTTCGCCGGGCCATTGGCGGCATTGCTCCTTCCGGGGGAGCAAGAGACCGCCCCGGAAAGCCCGCCCAACATCGTGCTCATCCTCACCGATGATCAGGGGCACGGCGACCTTGGCTATCATGGCAACCCGCTTATCCACACCCCGGTGCTCGACAGCCTGGCCCGGCATAGCGTGCGCCTCACGGAGTTCTACGTCTCTCCTGTCTGTGCACCTACCCGCGCCAGCCTGATGACCGGGCGGTACGGGTTGCGTGCCGGTGTGTACGATACCTATGCGGGAGGTGCAACGATGGCTACCGAGGAACAAACCATTGCTGAACTTCTAAAAACCGCCGGCTACCGCACCGGCGCTTTCGGCAAATGGCACCTGGGGGACAACTATCCCTACCGCCCTATCGATCAGGGATTTGATGATGCGCTGGTGCATGCCGCCGGTGGTCTGGAGCAGCCCGGCGACCGTTACGAAAATTTTAGCCGGAAGGGGCACAGCTACTTTGATCCGGTGCTGGAGCGCAATGGTGAAGTAGTGCAGGCTGAGGGCTATTGCTCCGATGTTTTTACGGACGCGGCGATTGGCTTTGTGCAAAATGAGAGCGAACAACCCTTCTTCCTCTACCTGGCGTTCAATGCGCCACATACCCCACTCGAAGTACCGGAAGACGCCTACGAACGCTACCGGGAGATGCCTTACCCATTTGACACCTTCGCCATACAGGGTTCGAATGAATTTGAACGAATGAAACCGAAGGACATTGAGGCGGCCCGCAAGGTTCATGCAATGGTGTCCAATATCGACGAGAATGTGGGGCGGCTGCAACGGGCACTACAGGAGGCTGGGGTAGACGACAACACCCTTCTCATCTTCCTGACGGACAACGGTCCCCAGCAGATCCGCTATAAATCAGGCTTTTACGGCCGTAAAGGATCGGTATACGAAGGTGGCATACGGGTGCCTTCCTTCTGGCATTTCCCGAAGGCTTTTGGTGAATCCCGTGATGTACCGGGAGTAGCAGCGCATATCGACATTCTCCCTACCCTCGCTGATCTTACCGGCACTTCGCCCGAAGCGAAACTGGATGGCCGAAGTTTCCTACCTGCCCTGACCGGTGAGGCGGATGCTGTGGCAGATGGAAGAACGTTGTTTTTCCAATGGCAACGCGGCTACCCCCGGGGCTTTCACAATATGGCGGTCCGAACGGATTCCTTCAAATTAGTCGGTAAGTACCTTTTCGGGAAGACACCAGATGATTTTGAACTGTATGATTTGCGTACCGACCCTTTCGAGACCACTGACCTGAGTGAGCAATATCCGGAAACCGTCCGGAGATTGTCCGAAGAGTTTCTGAATTGGCAAGCTGAGATGAAAGCTGCACCCGCCCTGCGGAAGGAACACCCTATAGCCCTGCGCACTCCCGAGGGCTATCCGGTACGCCTTAACCGTAACGATTGGAAAGGGCCCGCCACTAAACAGTGGGGCAGCATGAAGGCGCATGGCTATTGGGCTGTGGAAGTCCCCGAAGCCGGTAGCTACGATTTTGAGCTGTTCTTTCACGAGCCACTGCCGGGGCACGGCACGCTAAACCTTAAAGTAGGGACAGAGCAGCGGGCTTTCACTGTCAGAGACAACATCACCCAACGGTTCCACTTTGATGACCTTCTGCTTCAGCCCGGGCAGTACCGGCTGGATGCGTGGTTTTACTGCTTTTGGCCGGAGGAAGCATTGGGCACTTACGGACCTTATGATGTGACGGTGACTTCACATTGATGAACGCCTAAGTGGCTCAGCAGGGAAATAATTATTTTGTTCCCTAATATTGGCTAAGCCTGTAGCACTCCGTACACCAATGCTGCCACCACACCACCCACAAGCGGCCCCAGAACAGGGATCCAGGCATAATCCCAGTTGCTGCTGCCTTTACCCTGAATGGGCAGAAGGGCATGCGCAAGGCGGGGGCCAAGGTCACGCGCCGGGTTGATGGCATAGCCGGTGGTACCGCCCAGGCTAAGGCCAATGGCTAAGACCACAAGGCTGACAGGAAGGGCGCCCAAAGAGCCTAAGCCAATTGGACGACTCGGGTCACCTACCGGAATATTGGGCCCCGTGAGGAAAAGTACGGCAATCAACAGCACGAAGGTGCCAATGACTTCTGAGAATAAATTGGCGCCATTGTGGCGGATTTGAGGGATAGTGCTGAAGGTCGCCAGTTTCAGCACCGGGTCCTTAGTTGCCTTATAGTGGTGAATGTAGGTGAGCCAGACACAGCTGGCACCTGCCGCCGCACCAAGGACTTGCGCCAGTACATAACCGCCCACTTTAGCCCAGGCAAACTTACCAGCAACTGCCAGGGCGACCGTTACTGCCGGATTGATATGCGCGCCACTGTAATCCATTGCTACAAACACCCCTACGAATACGGCCATCGCCCAGCCTACTGCTATGACAATCCAACCGCCGTTATGGCCCTTGGTGCCCTGCAGCACTACATTTGCCACCACACCGTTGCCTAAAAGAATCAGTAAAAAGGTACCAATGAATTCTGCGATAAATGGAGTCATAGGATTTACTTTTCAGGAAAGATATAAAATATTGCTTAGGAAGCATTAGAGTTCATTAATCGTTACTCATTTACCGGACAGATCATTACATCAGGCTACTATAATTGTCTTTCTTTTAAGAAAAAGAAGATATTATGCTTTGGATATTCACTCTATTTCAATTGCTATCCTTCGCGCGCCAACCGGCTGAGTCGCCCCAAGCGCCAAACATCCTGTGGATTGTCAGCGAAGACAACAGTCCACTACTAGGTTGTTACGGGGACGAATTTGCGACCACCCCAAACCTGGACCGCCTGGCGGCCAATGCGATGACTTTCGACCATGCCTTCGCCAGTGCACCGGTATGCGCGCCCTCCCGGTTCACGCTCATCACCGGCACCTACGCCAGTGCGATGGGCACAGCTGGCATGCGCAGCTACTACCCTATTGATCCGGACGTGCGCTTCTTTCCAAATTACCTCCGGGAAGCGGGGTACTACTGCACCAACCGCTCAAAGACTGATTACAATACGCAAGACCAACCGAACACCTGGAATACCTCCAGCGAATCAGCACATTACAGTAACCGGGAGAAAGATCAGCCCTTTTTCCACGTGCACAATATTGGGATTTCCCACGAAAGTCAAGTCCACAACCGCAAAGAACCACTGGTACATGATCCGGCAAAGGTTCCCCTGCCACCTTACCACCCGGATACGGATGCTATCCGGAGAGACTGGGCACAGTATTACGACCGGGTGATGCAAATGGACGAACAGGTAGGCGAGGTGTTAAATCAGCTGAAGAAAGACGGGCTGTACGATAATACCATTGTTTTCTATTACAGCGACCACGGCGGTGCGTTACCCCGTGGCAAGCGGTTTTTATACGAGTCGGGCACGCATATTCCGCTTATTGTCCGGGTGCCGGAACAGTATCAATCTCTATTTCCAGGATACGAGCGCGGTAAACGCAGTGCCCGAATGGTCAGTTTTGTGGATTTCGCTCCAACGGTTTTGTCACTGGCGGGTATTGAGCCACCAGCTCACATGCAGGGCAAGGCATTTTTGGGCACCTATGCAGAACCCCCTAATGCAGCCATCTACAACTTTAAGGAACGCATGGACGCTACGCTGGACTTTGGGCGTGCCGTACGCACCCCTGAGTACCGGTATATCCGAAATTTTATGCCCTACCGGGCCAATGGGCAATATGTCAATTACCAATGGCGCGCCGCCTCTCAGCGGTCCTGGCAGGAAGCCTGCCGTAATCATCGCTGCAACCCGATTCAAAATCGCTTTTGGCAGCCCAAGACGACCGAAGAGCTCTACCGGGTAAGCACGGATCCTCACAATATAGCCAACCTTGCAGATTACCCGGATCACGCCGGAGTTAAGGATAGTCTAAGTAAACAACTGGATGAATGGATGATCAACACCCGCGACCTCGGGCTCATCCCGGAGTTTCTAAGAGCTAAATCTGCCAATATAGACTGGAGGGCGCGGATAACGAAGCCTTCCTTTCCCTACGCCCGTCTGCTGGAGACAGCTAAGGCTGCCAGCACCTGGGCACCAGAATCCGTGGACTCTCTTCGCACCTGGCTAAGCCTGTCCCAACCCTTCCGGTATTGGGCACTACAGGCTATTCGATGCAGTCCTACCCCGGCACACAAGGCCCTTCTGCCCGAACTGGAAAATCTTGCCAGGGACTTTGAGTCTCCGGTACACATAGCCTTGATCGGGGCTTTCTATCAATTAGGTGCCAGGGAAAAAGCATTTGAGCTCTTCGACCGGTGGTCTGTGCATGAGGATGTGATGGTGCGCACCTACGCCCTCGATCAGGCCTCGATTTTTACTGCCACTGAATTAGAGGCCTACCGGGACAAGCTGCTGACCATTACCGATCAGGAGGAGCGACCCTATGATAAGCGGGCGGCGCAATCTATTCTGCTTAAACTTAATACTCCATGAATTCCAGACTATTTCATACTATTTCATACTATTTCATACTAATCAAAACACCGTCCCGAGCTACCGTGGATGCCAACCGGTGGCATTTGAGCGTCAGATACAGCCAGTGCCTGATCCCAAAATAAAGGTGGTCCCCTTCGATGATCCCAGAAAAAAGTAGCCCCTGGCTTGGTTATACGACTTTATCAGCGCAAGAAGAACTGGCGAATGCATCGGGCTTGGCTTTAAAGACAAAGCCCATGCTAAGGATGTAACCCATTGCCTCCTTTAGCGCCACGTTTGACTGGAATTCCGGATCGGTGTTGATGTCCGCATGGACTTCAAGTTCTACCTTATGTTTATCCAGTAAATCGCAGAGGCTGTAGGCCACTTCTACCGATTTGGCTACCTCTGTGATCATACGCTCCCGCAGCCCCATACCAGCCCGCTCCCGCGTGTTATGAATGTACATGAACCCGCCTTTTTTCTCTCGCAGAAAGACAATTACACTGGCAAACTCAATATGAGTGCCGCGCACCTGAGAGTCAGAACCAATACAAACCTTTAATCGGTGCCCGGCTGCTTTCTCTCTAAGAATTGTTTTTTCTACGGCTTCTTTGATTGGCAATTCAATTCTATCGCCGTTAAGCTTTCGCCATTTCATCAGCAAGATGGATTTTTGATAAAAAAAACAAACTCCCTAAACCATAGGGTGTTCGGTTAGCAAAAAATAAACCAGAATTAATATTGGCTTAACAAGCAACCTAACATCAAAATAAACGGCAAAGGTTCCCACCAACGGACTTTTTTGCTAAAATAACTAGTCCGAGATAAAAAAATTAGCACAACTATAACTCTAACCTTCTATTTATCAACACTTTGTAAAACGATCAGTGCACTGTAAAAAACAATCAGTAAAAAAGGCTGGCGTGGCATTCAGCGTTGATAAACATCAATTTTGTCTTCCCCTGGATTGTTTTTTGTCAGACCAGGTGCATGTTCCGAAAAATAGCGGAAGAATGCCCAAAACTCAGAGGACTTATCCGCTTTTGACCTAACAAAACAGGAAATCCACTGTTGTCTGAGGGTGAGTTCAATCAAACCCAAAATAGACATCGTCTGGTTGAAGCGCGACCTTCGCCTTCACGATCATCCACCATTGATGGCCGCGGTTAAAAACCAGCGCCCACTATTGATGCTTTACTGCTTTGAACCCAGCCTCCTTCAGCACGCTGATTACAGCGAACGCCACTGGCGATTTGTATGGCAATCATTGCAATGCATGGAAGTTCGCCTGCCTGGCCCACTCTATATCGCTCACCGGGAAGCATTACCTGTCTTTGAGGACCTCGCATCACACTTTGATATTCAGACAATCTACAGCCACGAAGAGATAGGAGTCAGGGCAACTTTCGACCGGGATATCGCCTGTGGTAAATGGTTTAAGTCCAAAGGGATACTTTGGCGGGAATTCCCTTTTTCCGGCGTACATCGGGGGCGCCCCGACCGTAAGGGGTGGCGGGAGCAGTGGTACGGCTACATCGAATCGCCGGTGCCAGCTTTTTCTATTGGTGAGCTGCATCTGATTACCGTTCCGAAATCCATACAAGCGTCCTTTTCCGGGCCGCCTCTGCCAGAGCGGTACAAACAATCAGATCCTACTTTCCAGCCCGGCGGCGAGCGCAATGCCTGGCGGTACCTGCGCAGCTTCTTCAAAGGCGAACGAATAAGTGGCTACTCGCGTTTGATTTCCAAACCACTAGCCAGCCGCCGGTCGTGCAGCCGTATTTCCCCCTATCTGGCCTGGGGCAACATCAGCCTCCGGCAAGCCTATCAGTACAGCTGGCAGCACCGTCATCTCGTGGTCGACAAGCGAGATCTGAGCAATTTTCTGTCCCGCCTCCGTTGGCGCGACCACTTTATTCAGAAATTCGAGAGTGAATGCCGGATAGAGTTCGAGAATTTCAACCCGGCTTTCAACCACCTTCGCACCACTACTGACGAAATCATCGTAGAGGCCTGGAAGACTGGGCAAACGGGCTTTCCTCTGGTGGATGCCGCCATGCGTTGTGTCAATGCCACCGGCTACATCAATTTCCGCATGCGCGCCATGTTGGTTTCCTTTTTGACGCATACGCTTTGGCAACCCTGGCAAGCTGGTGTCCACCACCTGGCACAACAGTTTCTCGATTTCGAGCCCGGCATTCACTACCCACAGTTTCAGATGCAGGCGAGCACCACAGGTATACACACCATACGGGTCTATAACCCTGTTTTTAATTCACGGAAACACGATCCGCACGGCGATTTTATCAGAAGATGGGTACCAGAGCTTATAAACCTGCCAGACGAACTCATCCATGCTCCGTGGGAAATCCCTCCGCTTGAACGGCAGTTCCTGGGTTTTGAGTTGGGAGAAGACTACCCTTATCCTATTGTCAACTTAAAAAAAGCCATGCGCCATGCCAGTGATCAGCTTTGGGGCATCAAGAATAGCTCCGTATCTAAAAAGGAAGGTAACCGGATTAAAGCACGGCATGTCAATCCGGGGGAAAAACGGGCGGAATAGAAGCTAGAAGCCTAAGAGCATGTTTGGAGCTCGCTCCTATTGCAAATCAAGGATTTATGAACCCCGCAATGCTGCGGGGCAGGCTCCGGCGTCGTCTTTTTTGACTTATTTGACCCCGCAATTTCGCGGGGCAGGCTCCGCCAAATGCGCCAAAAAGGACTTAGCCAGAACCACAACTCCTTGATTTTCATGACGAACCCGCTCCAAAACATCTCTAAAGATAAATATCCAGGATCACCAATGCCCCAAAAATGAGGCTCGCCATACCATTCGTTGTAAAAAAGGCAATATTTACCTTGCTAAGATCATCTGGCCGGACCAGTGTGTGCTGGTAAAATAACAAACCGACAAAAACTGCTGCTCCCACCCAATGCAACCATTGGAAATCCGGATAGGCAGACTGTAGCAGCCAGGAACCTGTTAAGATCAGGGCAGCACTTCCAATATGCAATGCTGTAGACAGTCGGAGTGCTGACGAGCGCCCTATTTTCACAGGTACTGAATTCAGTGACAAAGAGCGGTCGAACTCGTCATCCTGAAGCGCGTAAACGATATCAAATCCAGACACCCAGAGTAATACAGCACCGGAGTATAGCAGCGGAATAAGGTCAAATTGCCCCATTACAGAAAGGTAAGCACCAATAGGTGCGAGCGACAACCCCAGCCCAAGTACAAAGTGGCAAAGAAAAGTAAAGCGCTTGGTGTAACTATAGCCCAGTACGATAAGCAGCGCAACAGGAGATAGCGCAAAACAAAGGCTATTGATAAACCAGGTTGTGGCAATAAACAACAAACTATTGACCACCACGAAACCCAATGCTGCATTGGGAGAGATCACTCCCGCGGGGATTTCACGGATTGCTGTCCGGGGATTTTTTTCATCAATATCCCGGTCGAGATACCTGTTGAATGCCATAGCAGCACTTCGGGCAAACACCATGCACAAGATAACGAGGATAAAAAGGTGCAGGCTAATGGCTTGGTCTGACTCCACCGTTGCCAGAAAGAAGCCCAGCAGAGCAAAAGGCAGTGCGAAAATAGTGTGGCTGAATTTGACCAGCGAGAGGTAGTTCTTCATAAGGCAAAAATACGAAAGCCCGCAAAACCATAAAGGTTTGCGGGCTTCTTTGTTGCTTTTGATTGTAAGTCCGTCAGGCTTACTGCGTTACTGCAGGAGTACCACCACCCGCAGCAGGAGTTACATCACCCTTCAGGTAGATGAAGCTCTGTGGTGGGTTGGTATTTGCTGTAACCGTTACCTTCTGGTTACGCTTACCTTTCTTGTTCTTAGAGTTGAACTCAACCGTGATTTCACCAGTTGCGCCAGGAGCAATTGGCTCACGTGGCCAGCTAGGTACCGTACAACCACAGCTACCTTTCGCGTTGCTAAGAATTAGTGGCTCTTCACCATTATTGGTGAATGTATAGGTGTGAGAAACTTTCTCGCCTTCGTTTACCGTACCGAAGTCGAATTCTGTTTCTCCAAAGGTCATGGTTGTCGTTGGACCGGCTGGAGCTGCAGGCTGAGCAGCTGCAGGTTGTGCCTGTGGGGTCTGGCTAGCAGGCTGAACCGTATTGTCCGTAAGGCCTTCACGTGCTTCTTCCTGTGCTGAGCTTTCGCTGTTGTTACAGCTTGCTACGAAACCTACCGCCAAAAGGGCGAACATCAGAACTTTGATTTGCTTCAACATTTTACTTTAAGTTTTAATTTAAGTTAATTTGGGAACAATGGACTCTCTAAATAGTTCTCCTTAATAATTCCCTTTTGTACTGCTACAAAGGTAAGGAATGCCATAGAAGCACTCGTTAATCAGCGTTGAAGTTTTGTTAACGAGCTGTTAATCCAATTTCTTGCCCGGTTTTGCATCTTTTTTTTGCCGGGCACCATAAACACCGTAATTCTTTTGTATACGCACAACGATGTGATTTGCTACACAGTGGGATGCCACTAAGAGCATGTTTGGAGCTCGCTCCGATTGCAAATCAAGGATTTATGAACCCCGCAATGCTGCGGGCCAGGCTCTGGCGTCGTCTTTTTTGACTTATTTGACCCCGCAATTTCGCGGGGCAGGCTCCGCCAAATGCGCCAAAAAAAGACTTAGCCAGAACCACAACTCCTTGATCTTCATGACGAACCCGCTCCAAACATGCTCTAAATCGCCTCCAGATATTCTTAGCGAAACCAAAGGGAATACTTACTTTTAACCTGATGAAAATCCTGATAGCCTGGAGCTGCTTAATGTTGAGCAGCCTCCAAATACTTTATGCACAGCAATCGGTCAGGCTTGAGCAAATAACCATTGAGGATGGTTTGACTCAAGGCATGATCCATGACATACTTCAGGATAGCTTAGGTTTCATGTGGTTTGCCACTAAAGACGGGCTAAACCGGTACGATGGCTATGATTTCAAATTATACAACCATTCCCCCGCTGACTCCTTCTCTCTTTCCGGGCATGTTGTTAATGCTTTATTCGAAGATACTTTCGGCAGGGTTTGGGTTGGCACCCACAACCAGGGGCTCAATATTCTCGACCGTGATACTGAGCGCTTCTATAAACTAGATTTTGAGGAACTTACTAATCAGGGCCTGAACTCGAATCGCATTTTTAGCATCGAGCAAGAAAGCGACAGTATCTTTTGGATTGGTACAGGAAGTGGCTTGTGCCGATTGACCGTTCCTGAAGGTAAGGCATTATGGGAAGGCTCCAGGCGAGTATCGCTCAACTCAAGGGTCCGGAGTTATGATATTGAGCCAGTCACCAATGCTAACCTTAACCGGGTTACAACTTGCACATCTACTATTTCAGACAGCTTATACTTTGGGATTTCCAACCGGGTGTTCCGGCTCCACAAAGATCGGTACTGGCAGTGGGAAGAAATATCGACCCTGGTAAATACGGATGATTTTGAAATCCCCGTTGGGTTCCAAAGTATCGTGATGACGCCTGATGGGCACCTGCTCTTGCCTACCGAAAAAGATATAAAGGTGTACTATCGCGGGAAAAGCTGGAGTATCGAACTGCCTGAAAGCCTTATTGGTTATTCGTCTGATCTTACTTTAAATAGTAAGGGGGAAATTTGGGGCGCCTCAGCGGGGTTGTTCAAGATCCACCTTGATCGGCCAATAGGGCGACAGCTTGAGGTGTTTTTCACCACGAAACCCGATTATTACACCCCTACCTTATATACCGACCGTAATGATATCGTTTGGATAGGCACTAACGGTTATGGTATCCGAAAGTACAACCCGGCAACCAAGCGCTTTAATCATTTCATGGAAGGCCACAGCACCCGGCAACTTTATACGGACTTGAAAGGGCGTAATTGGGTGTGGGTCCCCACTTCCATGAAAGTTTTACACCCCAAAACCGGGGAATATGCCTTACCACCATCGTTCCCTTACTGGATCCAAAGGGCAACCTGGATGCTTAACCCTACACCTGACCTGTTCTGGTTCCACTACCCTATCGTCGAGGATAAAACCGCACTGGTTAAAGTCAATGAACGAACCGGGATCATTGAGGTCTTTGAATACACTTGTAAAACCAACGCCATCTCAACAATGATGAAGGACAGGGATGGTAATATTTGGTTTTCAAGCGGGGATGGGCAGCTGGTTGTTTTTCGAACTGACATTGAACAGTTTGAGTATTTCCCCATAGCAAACTGGCTACCAGATGGCCAGGAAAACGCCATCATCACAGTATTTCATTATGACAAAACCCATGATTTAGTCTGGGCTGGTAGCCAGTACGGCCTGTTACGTTTACATTTTACTGTTGATGGAAACATGGAGCACAAGCTATATCATTTTGATATTAACAACCCGAACAGCATCAATGAAGACTATATTTTGAGCATTTGTAAACGCCCTACCCAACCAGATTATTTATGGATAGGCACCAAAGGAGGAGGTGTCAATCGATTTGAGATAAAAAAGGAAGAGTTTGAAGCGATAACGACCAAAGATGGGCTTCCAAATAATGTCGCTTACGGCATTTTATCAGACAAGGAAGGCTACCTGTGGATAACAACCAACCGGGGCCTTTGTAAATTCCACCCTGAAAACCAGACTTTTAAAACCTTTACTTCCGAGGATGGACTACAGAGTAATGAGTTTAATACCTTCTCTCATTACCGTGCGAAGGACGGGAGACTGTTGATTGGTGGTGTTAATGGCCTTCATATTTTTCAGCCTGAAGACATCAAACTGTCCAGCCTTCCCCCAAAGGTCTATCTGACCAGGCTCAGCATCAATAACAAGCCTTGGGATGAGGCAGTCGGCAGCGCTTCAAGCCAGCCTTTAGAACACCTGAAAAGCATATCTCTCCAACACGATCAGGACCAGTTGTTTTTCCAGTTTGCAGCGCTCGACTATGCTGCTCCGGATAACAACCGGTATCGTTATCAAATGGTCGGGCTCGATGACACACCAGTAGAGTCAGGCACAAGACGGGAAGTAGCCTATGCTAATCTGGCACCCGGGGCCTACATCTTCAAGGTATGGGGCGCCAATAATGAGGATATTTGGGGCATGGAACCTGCTACCTTTGAAATCACCATTTCTCCCCCTTTGTGGGCTACAAATTGGGCCTACCTTCTCTACTTCGTCATTATCGCCTCTTTGGTCTATATGGTATACCGCTTCCAAATTAACCGCGCCCAGCTGAGAACACAATTAGCTTATGAACAACGTGAAGCAGAGCGCTTAGCAGCGCTTGATCAGATGAAGTCCAACTTTTTTTCAAATATCACGCACGAATTCCGCACGCCCCTAACCTTAATCCTTGAGCCTGCGAGGCGCCTGAGCGAACAGCTTAAAGCCCGGAATCAACAAAAATGGGGCCGTTTGATCGTTAGCAACAGCGAGCGTATGCTCAATCTGGTCAACCAACTTTTAGATATTAACCGCCTTGAAGAAGGGCTCATGCCTGTTAATATAGACCAGGTCGACCTTAATTTACTTCTACAAAATATCCTGATGGACTTTAGGGAGGCTGCACTAGCCAGGCAAATAAACTTAGAGTTATACCTGGAGCACCGACCTGACGCTAATTGGGTGGAAACTGATATTGAAAAAGTCAGAAAGGTGGTTTCTAACTTTTTATCCAATGCGCTAAAATTCACACCGGAGGGCGGAAAAGTCTCTCTGTCCACTAAATCAGTTCAAACCAGCCCGGACATCTTTATAGAGGTATCAGATAATGGTCCGGGGATTGCCCCTGAAGAGCAGGACCGTATATTTGACAGATTCTATCAGATCGATAATTCTTCAACGCGTTCCTCTGAAGGCACAGGTATAGGCCTTGCGTTATGCAAAGAACTGGCACAAAAACTCGGAGGGGATATCCAGGTAGAAAGCCAGCTTGGTTCAGGTGCCCGGTTTATCCTTCGCCTGCCTACAGTAGGAATGACCACCTCTAATAAAATATCGGTGCCTAATAAAGCTGCATACCTTACAGACCAAAAGCCGATTTTCGATGCAGATGGCCTGGACATTAAGGTGCTGATTATTGAAGATAACGAAGACTTACGGGCCTTTTTGGTAGATATTTTAAGTACAGACTACGATCTCGAAACTGCAACAGATGGCATTGCCGGGCTTCAGCTAGCAACAACCTCCCTCCCTGACCTGATCATTACCGATGTTATGATGCCACGAATGGATGGCTTTGACATGACGGAAAAGCTAAAATCAGATATAAGAACCAGCCACATCCCCATCATTATGCTTACGGCAAAATCAGCACTGGAAAGCAGGCTTACCGGTCTAAAGGCAGGCGCTGATGCCTATTTACCCAAGCCTTTTTATTCGGAGGAATTATTTGCCCAAATGCAAAACCTCCTTTCTCAGAGGAAACGACTGCAAGCGTATTTTCAAAACACCTCAGTTGGCACCCCCGCACCTGAGGTGCCAAAACAAGAACACGAGTTCCTGGAGCGTACCAAATCAATTATAGAAGCCCACCTTGGGGAAGAAGACTTTAACGTAGAACAGCTTAGTGCAGAGCTGCTGCTTAGCCGGTCTCAGTTGCACCGAAAGTTAAAAGCCTTAACCGGGCAATCAGCATTTGCTTTTTTAAGCAACTACCGGTTGCAAAAAGCCTACCACCTGCTAAAAGACTCCAGGCTTTCAGTCGGAGAAGTGAGTATAAAAGTAGGATTTAGCACCCCACAGTATTTCTTAACCAAGTTCAAAGAAAAATACGGCTACTCTCCAAGTGAAGCCCCCAAAAGGAGCTGATTTACAGTAGTTAATCTACTAATGCAACATAATTATACAAGATTGCAACATATCCGTAAACCTTAATCATTCCTAAGCCCTACTTTTGAAGCATCGCAATTGAGCGACGCGCGATCAATAAGTGTCGTGTTTGGCTAGGGTAGTGATTTTTTCTTTAACTAAGGCGAGGAGCCTGTCCCGCAAATTTTCGGGATTCCCGCCCTTAGTGGGGCTAAGAACAGCCTTTCGGTCCTGTTCGACACATTGAATCAAGAGCACAAAAACAAAATCAAGGGGGAATCGACAAAATATCGATTCTGAATTCCGGGAAGCCTTTTAGGCTTCCCTTTTTTCATTCCTCTCAAGTATAATCCAGCTAAACCTGCCCCTTTTACCACCCGTCTATAGATTACAAGGTTGCCCTATGCTGCAGGCTTTCCCGGATCGACTGATCCAGGATGGCTACCCCTTCGTCCAGTTCCTCCTTTGTAATGGTAAGCGGTGGCGCAATTCTGAAGACGCCGCCGTACCCTTTAATCCGGACGATATTCATACTCAATCCATTTTCAAGACACTTTTCCGCAATCCTACTACCCAGCTCCGGGTCTGGTTCTTTCGTAATACGGTCTTTAACGATTTCCATACCCAATAGCAGACCTCTGCCACGAACCTCGCCAATACACTCATATTGTTTCTGCAAGTCCAATAACTGTGCTTTCAGGTAGCCTCCCAACTTCCTGGCCCTTTCCTGCATTTTTTCTTCCACCAAAATCGATAATACCGTTAGTCCTACCTTTGCCGGCAAGGGATCTGAGACGTGAGAAGTGACACTAATGAACCCTTTCTCATAACAGTCCTGCTCCAGTTCATCACTTGTAATGGTTGCAGATAGTGCCAAGCCACCTCCAAGGGTTTTAGAAAGGGTCAGAAAATCAGGGACCACTCCACTTTGCTCAAAGCCGAAATTATCCCCCAATCGCCCAATGCCAGTCTGGGCTTCATCAAAAATTAGCAGCAACCCCCGGGTCTCACAGTGGGCCTTGAGGGCTTTCAGGTAGTCACCAGACAATTCGATGATGCCTGCCGCACTCAGCACTGGCTCTACGATTAACGCTGCATAAGCTCCTACCGACTGCCGGTCGACCAGGTCCATACCTACGTCAAGGCAAGTGGTGTCGCATTTTCCAGAGCAATGCTTTATTGGGCATCGGTAACTGTTGGGCGCTGCAATGGCGTAGCTCCCGGGCATGACCGGTCCGTACGAACGACGGGTAAGCGAATACGTGTGGGATTGCGCACCGGCAGTCATACCATGCCAGGAGCCCGTAAATCCTATGACCTCAAATCCGCCAGTCGCCAGCTTAGCCATTCGTATCGCCATTTCATTAGACTCCGCTCCGGTAGATAAAAACATGGACCGGGAAAGAGACGCCGGCAGCAAAGCAGATAATCGCTTAGACAACTCAATGACGGATGGCGAGAGCATGGCACTCAGCAAGTGTATAGAGGATGAGGTACCGCTATGCAAGGCTTCCACGATACGGGGATGGCTATGCCCGAAAATGGCGCACATCTGCCCGGAGGTGAAATCAAGTATTTTACGGTCGTCTTTTGTGTAGAGGTAAGCCCCTGAAGCTTTAGTAATCAGGACATCGCTAAAGTTTTCACAGTAGCGGATCAGATGCCGCTCGGCTTCCTGCAGCCATTCAGGGGTGGTGGAATTTGTGCTCATGCTTTTTTCCGGAAATATCTCCTTTTCCTTATTTCCGGAATAGGAAAAAACGCACCTACAGCACAATCGTGTTTTTATATTTCTTTGAATAAGGAATATATCCCTGCCGGAACTGCCGAGGAGTAAGTCCGGCATATTTGCGGAAGACCTTGTTAAAATGGGATTGGTCGTAAAAGCCATTACGCAAAGCGATCTCAGTCAGGCTATAGTGCTTTGAGCTGACCATATCCCTGAGTACGCCTTGAAGTTGAAGCAATTGCAGGTATTGCTTAGGGGAAATACCACATATAGAGCGGAAAGTTGACCTGAGGTGCTTCCCGGAAAAAGAAATGGTATCAGCAACTTCCTGAATACGGGAATTCGGCAAAGCATGCACTTCTTGCAAAAAACGATCAACAACACGATAACAAGATCGGCTTTTTCTGCATCTCAGACACTTTTCCCAAACTAATTGTAAGAGATTTTCGGATTCGGGCTTGGGAACTTCTTCCAATTTCTGAAATAGCGGATTGAGGAAGGCTTCCATCACCTCCGGATCAGAAAAGTTAGCTGCGCTTATGCCTGTTGCTTCAAAGAAAGTTACCGGATGCAAAAAAAAGCAAAATGCCTCATAATCAGCCTGAAGGTAAGTCTTAATAGGCTTCACTTGAATGCGCCCAATCATTGCAGAATGGACACGGTGGTACCCCGTAGTTTCAAAAAGGGATAAGTTTACCGGGAAGATAAACTCCAGTGAAGGAAAGGGAACCGTTAATAGTTCAACAGCACTTTGCCCTTCCTTTATTGATACAAAGGGGCTGAGCTGATCATCAATACCAAGCCGAAAGATCCGATAATAAGCCTCCATGAGGCTAAAATAACGTTTTCCTGCCTGAAGTTTGATTATTTTAGCTTACTGAGGCTTGACTATATGGCTTCTATCTGTTTCTACAGTGCCTATTGATATAGTTTACTCTCCATCCAGTTTAATCATCGTACCAAATTCCTCGAGCACAATCTGAGCGCGCAGTTCGCCGCTGCTCAAATCCACCTGATAGATAACCTTGAAAGGCGCACTTTCTCCATAGCATAGGTAACTGTTGCTGGCCGTATGCAGGGTTTGCAACTGCTCGGACAATTGGCCGATAGCCAGGTTTTCATCCGACAGCTCTGTGTATTCCAACCCTTCTTCACCCTGGAAACGCACCTCATACAAGCGGTAGCCTAATTGATTCTCCGGGAAGGTCAGTGCGAACATCCGCCCGAGGTCAGGATCGGGCACAAAGCCAAAGAGGCGCTGTGGGAAGGTATCACGGGCTACCAGATTTTTCGTCGTGTGGTCATAAATTGTAGCGGAATACAGCCGTTCGGTGAAGCCTTGGTTGATCTGCCCCATAAACACAAAGTAGTCCTCAGATGGGCTGTAAACAAAGTCATTCAGCAAATCGAACCCAAGTGAAAAAGTGTCTAAAGCGACACTAAGGGTTTGTGTGCCCAGGTCAATGCCATACACCCGTTCCTCCAGTTCGCTGTAAAGAAAATACTCATTGCTGCTCCTACCCTCCTGCAAAAAAAGCGAGCCGGTGATTTTAAGCCCTGTTTCGGGATCATTCAATGGGACCATAGCGGTATCGAAAGTTGTGAGATCCTGCACCACCAGATTGACACCGTTGAAATCGGTGTACAAGTGGCGGTTCCCCGAAAAATCATTTAACCGGTTGACACCCACCGGCAGTTGGAAACTTGCTGCAGGGCGTCGGGTTTCGGGAATGCTATCCCAGGCTCCACTTTCCAAATCCACAACCACCTCCCAACGCTGCAACAAGTCATCGCGCTGCAGCGTACCATACACACAACAATTAGGATTGTATTCTACCGGTGTACGAGTGTCAGCCTCATCATCACAGGCTATATAAGTCAGGGTGGCCATTAGGGCAAAAAGGAGAAGTAACAGGCGGGATAGCTTCATGATTTAGTTTTGGTTCTTTAGCTCAAAGATAAACGATTTTCAGCGCAGTAAGAGCGTGTTGGGATTTTGGTCTTCTGATCGAAAACTTACACTTTTTTGATTAGACAAGGTACGGAAACCGGAGTTTAGCCCTAGCTAAATAGCCTGTCCCGCAGCATTGCGGGAAGGATTTACGAAACGAAGTATAATCAAAAAAGTGTCCCGGTGCACCGGGACAGACTGATTACTAAAGTCCTAACAGGCCCTAAACCACCGGGCAATTGAGAATGTTTGTCCGATTGCCCCAAATCAATGATTTTGCCTACTTTGGGGGCACAGAACAATCATCAGTATTTATGTACCTCATTGTCCTTTCCGGACCTACAGCAAGTGGCAAGACCCGGCTAGCCATACAACTGGCGCAGCACTATAATACAGTTATCATCTCTGCCGATAGCCGGCAGTTCTACCGGGAAATGAGTATTGGAACGGCAAAGCCTGACAGTGAGGAACTTGCCGCCGCTCCACACTTTTTCATTAATAGCCATAGTATAGAAAGTCCTTACACCGTGGGACAATACGAAGCCGACGCGCTGGAGCTACTCCAAAGGCTATCCAGTAAACATGAGTTGGCTATTTTAACCGGCGGCAGTGGTTTATACCTGAAAGCCGTATGCGAAGGCCTGGACACCTTCCCGGCAGTGCCGGAGTCGGTGCCCAAAGGAATAGAGGCGGATTACCAGACCTATGGCCTTTCCTATCTGCAACAAGAGCTCCAAAGGTCGGACCCCGAATACTATAACGAAGTCGACCTTGAAAATCCCCGTCGGCTGATGCGGGCACTCGCTGTTTGCCGTAGCAGCGGGCAACCCTTTTCGAGCTTTCGCAAAAAGGCAGCTGCTCATCGCCCATTCACACCTATATATTTACAACTACAGTGGCCCCGGGCGGCTCTTTACGAACGCATCAACCAACGAGTTGACCTAATGATGGAGGCCGGCTTGCTGGAGGAAGCCCGGGCCTTATTCCCCAAACGCCACCTTACGGCGCTTCAGACCGTAGGCTACCAAGAGTTATTTGATCACCTTGCGGGCAAAATTTCTTTGAAGGAAGCAGTAGATCTCATCAAACGCAATAGCCGCCGTTACGCCAAACGGCAGTTGACCTGGTTCCGCCGGGACGGATTTTGGAAGCTGTTCCAGGCATCAGAAACTGACAGCGCCATCCAATTCATTGATCAAAGTAAGGAGGCAGGACTTTCCTGGGCTCAGAACCGAACCGAGGCTTCCGTACAAGGGTATTTACTGAAAGGAGCCGAAGCCATTGCCTCCTTTGACCGTATCCTAATTAAAGGAGAAAGCCTGAGTATGGTAAAAAAAGTGCCTGCTGAACCTTTCACCTGGATGCTCTGGCATCAATTGCAACTTATGGCCGTTGACGATGAATCCGCCTACCTCCTAACGAGCCCTGATCACAAAGTGCCAGCTTGGAAAAGCACTCAGCTTGCGGACCTCCCAGGCTGGGCACAACGAGCTGTTCTAAAAAATAAGCCGCCCGATGCTCCCTCCATAACATTTCGCATCCCAGAGTAAGAATACCCCGCTACCCAACTATCGTCCCCCTAATTCGTTTCTGTGATTGGATTGGGCAAAACAAGATACCCCTCAAGACCCTCTTGCGCAACCTCCCCCGTTGAGGCCCGGCAATAAGATTTTCACACACGCTCGTAAAACCGATGGTTGCTGAACAAGCACATCGGTTTCTAATTTATATACTCGCATGAGTCCACTACAGAACGTTTTTAACGGCTACAAAAAAGTACCTCGGCACATCGTAAACCTGATTGTGGCTCAGTTTTTCGTACAAGGCATCAACACCGCCTTTTTCCTTTTGCTCAATTACTACATGGCAAACGAAGGGTTTGCTGACTATGAGGTAGCAGAAGTATTATCTTACCGGTTTCTGGCTGTATTCTGCCTGGCATTCCCGATTGGGCTTTTTATTAAAGGGCGCCGCCTAAAGCCCTTCTTTTACATTGCGACCATCGCCACCCCGCTTATTTCCCTTTTGCTGCTGTACGCCATTGGTACAGGTTGGGAACAACTTGTCAATGCATCCGCTATGCTCTGGGGCCTGGCTTACACCTGTATGCAAATTACAGTGTTACCCTTCATCCTCCTCAATGCCCGGCAGGAAACCCATTCTGAAGCTATTTCGCTTTCCTTCCTGTCTTTCTCCGCTACCATTTGCCTAATCGGCATCGGCAACTACCTATTGACCCAAATTGACCCTGCCTTTTTTACTGAAAAGCGGGTCCTGCAAGGCATTTCCACTCTAGCCCTGGCTGGTGCTTACTTTGTAACCCGTATCCGGGTGCCCGAGCAGGTTTCGGAAAAAGTCCCTTTAAAGAAAATTTTGCACGGTTACGACTGGGGGACCATTTTCAAGGCCCTTACCCCAACCCTTATCATTGCCATTGGCGCTGGCTTTACCATTCCGGTTATCAATCTGTTTTTTCTCAACGTGCACGGGTTACCCTCCGACCAATTCTCGTTGGTAGGTTCGATGACCTTTTTCCTGGTCGCCATGACCGTAACTATAATGCCTTATATCAGGCGCAGCTTTGGGTATAAAGTAGCAATCACTTTCTTCCAGTCCGCTTCTATCTTTATGCTTTTCGCCCTGGCCACCACAGAGTACTATGCTCACCTGCCCTTCGCCCTAAGTATAGCAATCGGTGCATATGTATTGCGCCAGCCGCTGATGAGCGCAGCCGCACCGATGACCTCAGAGTTGACCTTGTACTACGTCGGCCCCCGCAATCAGGAGATCATGAGCGCCCTGAATGCTTCTGTGTGGTCGGGCAGCTGGTTCATCTCCATGAAATTATTTGGCTGGTTGCGGCAAATGGAATTCCGCTATGTGAGTATCTTCCTCATTACGGTAGCCATGTATATTGTAGGGGTGGCATGGTATGCTTACCTCATCCGGCAGTACGAGCAGGAAAAAGAAGCTCAGTATACGAAAGAAAAACCGGGGAGTCATCGATCCGAATCACGGGCATCTGTTGGACAGGGTGGGACGAGCAATATTGAGCCTATCGAAAAGTAATCCCTCACTGATATTGAAGCGATCACTTCTCCGGCAATAAAAATCATGCTCCGGCAGTGACAAAAGTCACCAGGCTGGCAGCACTTCGACCTTACATTTGGACTCTAAAACAAGCGAAAAACAACTGTTTTCCTGGTTCGCAAAATACAAGGTGACTGGCCCGGGCCATAACCAAAGAAAAAAGCCAAACATGCCGACCGCTAGCACTAAGCCATCAATGCAGGGGGGGGTGCCCAATGCATCACCCGCTTGTTACCATTGTGGAGAACCCTGTGCGCCTACGCATATACAACTCGACGATAAAGACTTCTGTTGCGAGGGGTGCAAGACCGTTTTCGAAATTCTGGACGATAATGGCATGTGCCGTTACTACGATATTGATGAACAGGCAGGCATGAGCCTCAAGGGTAAAACACAGGCGGCCTTTTCCTACCTTGACGACCCCGACGTACGTGAAAAGCTTATCGATTTCGCCAATGAGGAACAAACACGCATCACTTTTTTCATTCCTGCTATTCACTGTGCTTCCTGCCTATGGCTGCTGGAAAATCTCTATAAATTCAATTCGGGCATTTTATCCTCTACAGTCAACTTTGTCAAAAAAGAAGTTTACGTCACTCTTGACGAATCTGCTACCAGCCTAAGGCAATTAGTTGAACTACTCGATAGCATTGCTTATACACCTGCCATCAACCTGAGTAACCTCGATGGGGATCAAAAGCCGGTGGTAGACCGGTCTTTCTATTATAAATTTGGTGTAGCAGGCTTTGCGTTTGGCAACATCATGCTACTCAGCTTTCCGGAATACCTGGGGCTCGACAAAACCCTGGAAGGTGATTTCTTTCAGCTATTTGGCTACCTGAATATTCTACTGGCACTTCCCCTCCTTTTTTATTCCGGCTCCGACTATCTGAAATCGGCCTGGCTGGGCTTGAAAAACCGCAACCTGAACATTGATGTTCCAATCGCCCTGGGAGTCCTGACACTATTTGGCCGCTCAGTTTTTGAGATCCTGACCCATACCGGATCCGGCTACCTAGATAGTCTCGCAGGCCTGGTCTTCTTTCTATTAGCGGGCAAGTGGTTCCAACAACGCACGTATCACAGTATCTCCTTTGAACGAGACTATAAATCCTACTTCCCAATTGCGGCTCACCGTAAAAATAAAGAGGGCAGCACTACCTCCACTACCCTCGACAAGCTCGACGCCGGAGACATCATTGAGGTCAAAAACGGCGAACTTATCCCTGCTGATGGCTTACTCCTCAGCGGAGAAGCAGCGATTGATTACAGCTTTGTTACCGGTGAGTCAGAACCGGTGGCACGCAACAGTGGCGAAAAAGTCTACGCAGGTGGGCGGCAGACGGGTAGTAGTATTGAAGTCACCCTTATCCGTCGGGTATCACAAAGCTATCTGACTCAGCTTTGGAACGATGAAGCATTTACCAAAACTACAGATTCCCGAACCAGCGAATTGGCCAACCGGGTCGGAAAATACTTTACCTATGCCATCTTGCTTATTTCCTTTATCACCCTGGGCTATTGGCTGCAGTACGATATCAGTATTGCCATTAATGCCTTTACTGCTGTTTTGATCATCGCCTGTCCCTGCGCCGTGGCCTTAGCTGTACCGTTCATTTTCGGCAACGCTTTACGGGTACTCGCACGTAACCGGTTCTTTTTGAAGAATACCGCCGTTATTGAGGCCGTAAGTAATGTACAATCTGTCATCTTTGATAAAACCGGTACCCTGACCAACCGGCACCAAAGTGAGATCCACTTCGAGGGAAAGCCACTTGATGCCCATGAAAAACAAATCGTTCGGGCACTGTTGCGCCCTTCCAGCCATACGCTAAGTCAGCAAATTGTTGCACACCTTAGTAAAGGAGAACCTATTCCTGACTCGGCACGCTACCCGGTTTCTGACTGGGAAGAAGTCGTAGGGCAAGGAGTCTCCGGCCAGGTGTCTGATTACCACCTAAAGGCAGGTTCCTCTGATTTCATGGACCAACAGGTAGCCGCCGAAAGCGGTGTTTACATCCAACTCAATGGCCAAATCAGAGGAGTATACCAATTCGAAAATCACTTCCGGTCCGGGCTTTGGAAAGTGGTTCAGTATTTCGCACGGCACGCCCGTTTATTTTTGCTCTCAGGTGACAATGACCGTGAGCGCAGCTTGCTAGCTCCCGCCTTTGACGGGAAGGGCGAGATGTACTTCCGCCAAAGCCCACAGGATAAGTTACAGTTTGTCCGTAAGCTACAGGAACAAAAGGAGCGGGTCATGATGTTGGGCGACGGGCTGAATGATGCTGGTGCGCTAAAGCAAAGTGATGCCGGTATCGTTGTAGCCGAAGACACCAACAACTTCACGCCTGCCTGTGATGCTATATTGGATGCGGCCCACTTTGAACAGCTGCCAGCCTTTCTTGAGTTCTCCCGTCGGAGTATCCGGCTGGTTTACTACGCTTACGGCTTTGCCTTCATCTATAACATCATAGGGTTAAGCTTTGCCGTTCAGGGCGCCCTCTCTCCTATCATTGCTGCCATCTTAATGCCACTGAGTTCCATTAGTATTGTGTTGTTTGGTACGCTTTCCAGCAATATTCTGGCCCGGAAACTAAAACTTTGAGCAGCCGGTAGTTTGTTGCAGGCCAATTACTAAAGTCCCAACGCACTTAATTACAGCCGTTTGACATAGGCGTAAATTCTATTTGGTACAGATTTAGTTTGGGATTCCTTACTTTTGCGCGATTACTAACCAAACTAAATGGCACCGTGGACCCCAAGTCTATAAATATCAAAGATTTCTCTTATGCGTTGCCAGACTCTCGCATTGCGAAGTTCCCCTTAGCGGAAAGAGATGCCTCTAAGCTGCTTTTTTACCATAAAGGGAACATCAAAAACCATGCTTTCCGGGCGCTGCCGGAGTTGCTTCCTGCCGGCACGTTACTGGTCTTCAACAATACTAAGGTCATCCATGCCCGGCTGCATTTCACCCTGCCTAATGGCAAACCTTTGGAAATCCTATGCCTCGAACCACTGGACCCGGCAGAGTACCAGCAAAATTTTTCCAACAAAGGAAAGGTACGCTGGAAGTGTCTGGTGGGAGGCAATCGAAAATGGAAATCGGGGGTCATTGAAAAGACTATTTCCACTTCATCCACCGATCTATTGCTAAGCGCCACCCGCCTTGGGCGCCTGGAAAATGCCTTTGAAATTGAATTCACCTGGCAGGCTCCGGACATGGCTTTTGGGGAGCTACTTGCAGCCGCCGGTATTATTCCACTCCCCCCCTACCTCAACCGGGAAAATGTTCCGGAAGATGAAGACCGCTATCAAACGGTGTATGCCAAAACAAAAGGCTCAGTGGCTGCCCCCACAGCGGGTTTGCACTTCACGAACCGGGTATTTGAAGATCTGGAAAAGAAGGGGTTCAGGCAGCTATACGTTACCCTCCACGTTGGAGCAGGCACTTTTAAACCCGTTTCTGCAGAAGCCCTTGCCGACCACCATATGCACGAGGAGAGCATTTATGTGGACCATCAGACCCTTGCAACGCTGATCCATCAAATGGAAAAAGGGCAGCCCATTATACCGGTAGGTACCACGAGCATGCGATTACTGGAAAGCTTATACTGGCATGGGCAAGCCATTTGTGCCGGCCATGCCGCGCCTCATATTGATGTACAACAGTGGGCTCCTTATGAGAAAGGCGTCCGCCCAAGTGCCCTAGAGAGTTTCTTAGCTATACAAAAAGCGATGCAAGACCAGCAGCAGGATACCCTGCAAGGCTACACCCAGCTGATCATCGCTCCTGGTTATGAATTCAAGGTTTGCAGCGGCATTATTACTAACTTTCACCAGCCTCAAAGTACACTGCTGTTGCTAATCGCAGCGTTGATCGGGCAAGACTGGAAATCAGTATATGATTTTGCGCTGCAACAAGATTTTCGATTCCTTAGCTACGGTGATAGCAGTTTATTAATGCCTTAGCACTTCTAAAGCACCTCTACGAGCTGACTAAGCGCATCCACGGTCACATGGTCCATGACCACCACTTTATACCAGGTAGGTTGATCATGGTTGTCGGGCACCAGTCCAAACCGAACTGCCGTTTCTGTACTTATCCCACTTTTGTGGATCGTTACGATATTAGAGCCAGGATGGCGGTAATACTTAATCTCTCGTTTAGCGAGCTGTTCACATAACCATTCCGTACGATAATTCAGAATGTGTACTTTCTCAAACCAACCGTGTGGACCATAGGTCATCAGGATCATCCATACAGAAATCGCATTAGCCCCCGAACGGCTTCCGCTCAGTGTAGCATCCAGCCCCTGTACATACTGTGCTTCTTCCGTATAGGCGTACTTCATCCAACCTTTCCGAATCAGAAAGATGCCCGTGCCGTAAGGTGCCTGCACCATTTTATGAGCATCCAGGGTAATTGACGTGACATTAGGGTTTGAAAAATCTAGCGTATGCGGAATTTTGGAAAACGGAAAGAAGAAGCCGCCGTATGCCCCATCGACATGCAACAGGAAAGGCAAACCGGCTTTATCTAATACCTCAACATAAGCCTCGGGATGATCAACAGAGCCAAACATAGTAGTCATCATATTACAAACCACAATGAAGTACTTCGCGCCCTGTTTCTGTGCTTTTGAAAGGGCAGCATCAATCGCTGACTTGCTGATAGAACGGTCTCCCGCTTCGCTAGTCTGAACAGCATAACTGCTAATACCCAGTAAATTGGCGGCTTTATGCATTGAGTAATGGGCATCTGCCGAACTGAGGATGGCGATTTCTTCTCTTTTAGCAGCGTGCTCTCGAAGGAAGTAGTTCCGGTAAATCCACATCGCTTGTATATTAGCCTCTGTGCCGCCGCTAGCGACGTAGCCATCGAAGCTGCCAGCGTCTTTCCCGTTGAGAATATCCACCGCACACAGAGCGATCAATTCCCGCTCTAACGCTTGTGTCCCGGCAAAGAAACTCTCGGAATCACCGAGCGTATGGCAGCCAATATGATTCGGGTTTTTGACAAGCGTAGATAAAAAGGGCGCCTCCTTTAACAGGGCTCTCTGAGGCGTAAACACTTTCTCGTCGAGTTGAGAAGCCGGCAGACCCAATGGCAGCCGTTCTTTATAATCTACGTTTTGACCCAGTGCCTCAAACACCTTGAAGTTGACCTGTTCAGGCGTCAGTTTTTTCCAGAACTGCATTTTTTGCAGCATAGATAAGCAAAAAGAGCGATATCCGGAATGCATACCCTACAATGTAATGACGGCACGAAACCCCTCGCCAATAGCGGGCTCGCACAACAGGTACTTAAAAAAGTGCCTGCATTCTTTATTTTTTACACAAAAAACCTGGCAATCAGCAAATTATTTCCTAAAATTGCATTGGCAAACACGAACAAACTGAGCAGTATTTTTGCTCGATCTTTCCCTTGTAAATTCCTGGTCTAAAAGGTCGGCAGTGACATTCACCAAATTCTTAACTACTTCAGATTGTTTATTAACCAACTCTGAGTAATTTTATTACTCAATTATGATTGAAACCCTAATATCCTCCAAAACGCGTATAAAATTATTGATGAAATTTTTCATCAATAGCAATACGACCAGTTACCTCCGTGGCTTACAACAAGAATTCGGAGAATCTACCAATGCCATACGCGTAGAGCTCAACCGCCTTGAAAAGGCAGGCATGCTTTGTTCTGAGACCGTTGGGAACAAAAAAATGTTCCGTGCCAATGATCAGCACCCGCTCTTTGAGGAAATCCATAATATTTTACTGAAGCAGATTGGAGTAAACCGCGTAATTGAGCAGGTGATCGAACGCCTCGGCAATGTGGAACGGGTGTATTTGATCGGTGACTTTTCTAAAGGTATTGACAGTACCATCATTGACCTGATTATAGTCGGTACAATTGACCGGAACTATCTACTCAAGCTGGTTGAAAAGTCAGAAAAAATGGTCAATAGGAAAATCCGTTACCTGCTTTATGAAGCAGAAGAATTTTCTGAAGCGATGCTGGAGCGCTTCACTCCGGAGCCTCTCCCACTTTATTTTAACAAAGCAATGATCAATTAATGCAGTACGATGTCGCCATAATCGGTGCCGGCATAGTCGGATTAGCTGCTGCTTACCAGCTCACTGAAAAGCAGCCTGGTCTTCGTATTGCTATAATTGACAAAGAGGAAGGCATCGCCCGGCATCAGACTGATAACAATAGTGGGGTGATCCACTCGGGGATCTATTACAAGCCCGGAGGATCTAAAGCACTGAACTGCGCCAGGGGTTACCGCTATCTCCTTGATTTCGCGAAAGCACACGATATTCCGCACGACCTGTGTGGCAAAGTCATTGTCGCCATTCAACCTGAAGAAATTCCCCGTCTGGAAAAAATCCTGACCACAGGACAGGAAAACGGCCTAAAGGGCATTCGAATGATTAGCAGGGAGGAGTGCCGGGAAATTGAACCGCATGTTGACGCCCTTCAAGCCATTTGGGTGCCGCAATCCGGCATTATCAGCTATCGCGCTGTGGCTGAAAAATACCTTGAATTGATTCAAAACAAAGGAGGGGAAGCAATACTTGGCCAGGCCGTAAAAGACATTGACCTCCGACCGGGACAAGCAACGGTGATAACAAAAAAAAGGAGTATCCATTGCCGGTTAGTAATCAACAGCACCGGGCTATACTCCGACAAAATCGCCCGGCTTACCATGCCAGAAGTTGATCTTCAAATCATCCCTTTCCGGGGAGAATACTACGAACTAAAACCGGAAAAGCAACACCTGGTCAACAACTTAATTTACCCCGTTCCCAACCCTAACTTCCCATTCCTGGGTGTTCACTTTACCCGCATGATTGATGGAGGTATCGAGGCAGGGCCAAATGCAGTCCTGGCCTTTCAGCGGGAAGGCTACAGCCGCTATGATATCAACTGGGCTGAGCTTATCGAGACGCTCTCCTATTCTGGTTTCCAGCGCATTGCCCTTAAATACTGGCGGGACGGATTGAATGAACTTTATCGCTCCTATTCCAAGTCTGCGTTTGTCAGAGCACTTCAGCACCTCATCCCTGAAATTACTGCTGCGGATTTGGTCAGAGGTGGTGCCGGTGTAAGAGCGATGGCCTGCGGGCCAAAAGGAGAACTGATCGATGATTTCCTCTTTCTGGAAAAGCCGGGCGTCATCAACGTTTGCAATGCACCAAGCCCTGCCGCTACAGCTTCGCTGGCTATCGGTGAGGTAATCGCTGAAAAAGCACTGAAACAATTAACTCATTAGCAACAACCTAAACTTCTAAGATATATGTCTGATGTTAAGATGAATATACAAATGGTCGACCTCAAAGCGCAGTACGAAAAGCTGAAGCCTGAAATCGACGCTGCCATTCAGGAGGTACTACAGTCCTGTGCATACATCAACGGACCCGCCGTAAAGGCTTTCAAAGCACATATGGAGTCTTACCTTGATGCTCGCCATGTCATCCCCTGTGCCAACGGTACAGACGCGTTGCAGATTGCACTTATGGGAGCAGGGCTACAGCCGGGAGACGAGGTCATTGTACCGGCTTTTACTTATGTCTCCACCGCTGAGGTCATTGCGCTATTGAACCTCAAGCCTGTTATGGTCGATGTAGACCCCGACACCTTTAACGTCACCGCTGACCTTGTAGAAGCTGCGATCACTCCAAAAACCAAGGCTGTAGTCCCGGTAAACCTCTTTGGTCAAAGCTGTGACCTGGAGCCTATTATGAAAGTGGCTGAAGCACATAGCTTATGGGTGATTGAGGACAATGCGCAAGCTATTGGCGCTGACTATTCTTTTAGTGACGGGCGTACTCAAAAGACAGGCACAGTTGGACACATTGGCTGTACTTCCTTCTACCCGTCCAAAAACCTGGGCGCTTACGGTGATGGCGGTGCTTTGTATACCAATGATGAGGCTCTCGGCCAAAAGCTGCAAATGATTGCTAATCATGGTCAGGTTAAGCGGTACTACCACGATATGGTGGGCGTTAACTCCCGACTAGATAGCATTCAGGCCGCCATTCTGAATATCAAGCTTGCTCATCTGGACGAGTACGCTGCCGCGCGCCGGGCCGCTGCCGACTACTATGACCAGGCGTTTGCCGAGGTTGCGGCTTTGCAAACACCGGTAAGAGACCCTAAATCAACTCATGTCTTTCATCAATATACCCTGAAAGTTGCTGATGGAAAGCGGGATGCGCTACAGCAGCACCTTCAGGATGCCGGCGTTCCAAATATGATCTACTACCCAGTGCCCCTTTACCAACAAAAGGCCTATCACCAAGCCATGGGGCAGGAAATAAAAGCATTGCCTGTAACGGAGGCACTCTGCCAGTCCGTTATTTCCTTGCCTATGCATACAGAAATGACTGAGTCGGCACTCCATTATATTACGGATAAAGTAAAAGCTTTCTTCGGTTAGATTTCAGTACATCTGTCGGGCACTTCCCGTCCGGCAGTCCTTCATTTACCCCAATTTAACAACACTTAAAAGACTCCCTGCAAATGTTTGACGCACTTAAAAAAAGAGAGAAAAAGATCTCCGTTATCGGGCTTGGATACGTAGGTCTTCCCCTTGCCCTGGAATTTGCCCGCGAATTTAATGTTATCGGATTTGACATTAATGAAGACCGGGTGCAGATGATGAAGAATAGCGAAGACCCTTCGGAAGAGCTCGATTCCAGTGCATTTAAGAATAAGCGGATTGCTTTCACCACTAATCCGGAAGATCTGCGCGAAGCCCATTTCCACATTGTAGCGGTCCCCACTCCCGTAAGCGACAGCAAAGTGCCCAACCTTACACCTGTCCTTTCTGCCTCTAAAACGATAGGGAAAATATTAAAAAAAGGCGATTACGTGATTTTCGAATCAACCGTATATCCAGGCTGTACAGAAGAAGACTGCCTGCCAATCCTGGAAGAAGAGTCCGGGCTTAAGCTCGGCAAAGACTTCAAAATTGGCTATTCACCAGAGCGGATTAACCCCGGTGACAAGGAACGGACGATTGAGAAAATCCTGAAGATTGTCTCCGGCTGTGACGCGGAGTCGCTCAGCGAGATCTCCAAAACCTACGGCGCGATTATCAAAGCGGGTATTTATGAAGCGCCTTCCATAAAAGTAGCCGAAGCGGCAAAGGTGATCGAAAACACCCAGCGAGATCTTAATATTTCCTTTGTTAACGAATTGTCTATCATTTTCGACATGATGGATATTGATACCAACGAAGTATTGGAAGCTGCCGGGACAAAGTGGAATTTTCTCAAATTTTCTCCGGGGCTTGTCGGCGGGCACTGTATAGGTGTTGACCCCTATTACCTTACGCACAAAGCCAAGCAAATGGGCTACGACCCTCAGGTGATTCTTAGCGGTCGCCGAATCAATGACGGTATGCCGGGCTTTATTGCCAAACGTCTGACACAGAAGCTCCTTCAAAAAGGGAAAAACCCAAGCCAAACGAAAGTCCTCATCATGGGGATTACATTTAAGGAAAATGTAGCAGATGTCCGCAACTCGAAAGTAGCGGACCTGGCTCAGGAAATCATGCAATACGGTATCAATGTCCACCTGACAGACCCCTATGCTTCTCCAAACGAGGTAGCAAAAGAATACAAACTTACACTTGTGGATAATATTTCAGACGATTACGATGCCGTAATCGTTGCTGTCAATCACAACGAGTATCAATCCCTTGATTTTTCCTATTTCAAATCCATTAGCAATGCGAACCCCATACTTATGGATATTAAAGCAATCTATAAGCAACCAGCGCCAGACGAAGGCCTGACTTACTGGAGGCTCTGATGCTTAAAGTGAACTTTCGCTGTAAATCATAATCCCAAACCCCTTCCTATTTTCTAAAAAAAGACCTGAAATGAAAACTGCAACCCAACAACAACCTGAAAATCATCTAAGCGGTAAAGAAGCCAGATGGTTTGCTGTTTACACCAACTATAAGCGGGAAAAAATGGTGGCCAGCCGTTTTGAAAAGAAGGGTATAGAATACTTTCTCCCGCTTCAGAAAGTTACCCGTCGCTATACCCGAAAGGTCAAGCACCTTGAGCTGCCACTTATCAGTTGCTATATTTTTGTGAAAATTCAAAAGAAGCAGTACGCACCCGTAGCAGAAACTTTAGACGTCCTCAAGTTCATCAAATTCTCTCGTAACCTTATTGCCATACCAGAAGCGGAGATCAACATCATGCGACTGGTCGTCGGGGAAGGTATTGAAATAGAGGCACGGGAAAGTAGAAATATTGACCTTCGCAGTGGAGACAAGGTAGAAATCCTGGGCGGCAACCTGACTGGCATGAAAGGGACCCTGTTGGAACAAAAGAACGAGAAAAATTTTGCTATCGAATTGGAAAACATGGGCCTCTCGCTTATTATTGATGTTGACCCAAGCCTGCTTCAGAAAGTACGTTCCGGTAGTGCCCGTACCGATAGTGAACCCAAATAGGGCTTGATTAGACCTCGTTTGTAACAAAATACGAGGTATACCGTATTGACTGATGAGCTAATCCATATACAAATTACAGGTAATGGGTTTGCATGTAAAGGTTTTATATCCTAACTTGGATGTCACTACTCTACAACCTTCGGAAAAGCTACGATAATACATTTTCTAGAACAATACTAGCCGCTTAGGCACACCAAAGTGAATGGACGAAGGGCCTCCTATCGCAGGTAGCATTAGTTATTTGACGCCAGGATCGTTACTTCTGAACGCTATTATTGTTACTTGAGAACATTAGATTGATATGCATTTATTACCACTACAACATAAACTAAAATCATGAATATTGCTGTAATTGGAACGGGTTACGTAGGACTCGTCACCGGTACGTGCTTTGCGGAAACCGGTAATCAGGTCGTATGCGTAGACATTGACGCAAAAAAAGTTGAGCGCTTAAAAAAAGGAGAAATCCCTATTTATGAGCCTGGCCTCGACACGCTATTCGACCGTAATACCCGTCAGGGGCGCCTGAAATTTACCACTTCCTTAAGTGAGGGCATTAAAGATGCAGAGGTAATTTTCCTTGCGCTTCCCACACCTCCGGGCGAAGGGGGGTCGGCAGACCTGTCTTACGTCATGGGCGTTGCAGCGGACCTATCCGAAATAATAGACACCTACTCCGTGGTTATTGACAAGAGTACAGTTCCAGTCGGCACGGCAGAGAAAGTTCATGCGATACTCGCCGACAAGCTGTCTCCAGACCTGTTCGACGTTGTTTCCAATCCTGAATTCCTTAGAGAAGGCGTTGCTGTTGACGATTTCATGCGGCCGGACCGTGTAGTAATTGGCACCTCCTCTGACCGGGCCAAAGAAGTAATGTCGCGCCTGTATGAACCTTTCGTACGGCAGGGTAACCCCGTCTACTATATGGATGAGCGCTCTGCGGAAATGACAAAGTACGCTGCCAATTCTTATCTGGCAACCCGTATTTCTTTCATGAATGAGGTTGCCAACCTATGCGAGAAGGTCGGTGCTAATGTAGATATGGTACGGCTGGGTATGGGGAGTGATTCCCGTATCGGCAAACGCTTCCTTTTCCCCGGTGTAGGCTACGGAGGCTCCTGCTTCCCCAAGGACGTACAGGCGCTGGCCAAAACAGCAGATGAACATGGGTACAACTTCAGTATTCTCAACTCTGTGATGAACGTGAATGAGAAGCAAAAGCATATTCTCAGCAAAAAAATAATTGATTACTACGGTGGCGACCTCAGCGGGAAAACCATTGCTGTCTGGGGCCTGGCTTTTAAGCCAAACACCGATGATATCCGCGAAGCACCTGCCCTCAGTATAATTGAAGACCTACTGAATGCCGGTGCTGCCGTTAAAGCATTTGATCCGGAAGCAATGGATAATGTTAAGAAAGTCTTTGGTGACCGGATCACATTTTCCGATGAGCAATACGAGACCTTAATTGGTACGGATTGCCTGGCTGTGATTACGGAGTGGCCGGTCTTCCGTGTGCCCAGTTACAAAGTACTAAAAGAACTACTCAGCGAGCCTGTGATTTTTGATGGCCGGAATATTTACGAGCCCAAATCCATGGAAGCTGAAGGTTTCTACTACGACAGTATCGGTCGTAATAAAGTTGCCCGAAAAGCAGAAGCCTAAACTTTACAACCCTCCGTAGCGAATGCTACGGAGGGTTATTTTTATTAAGACTAAAGTATTAAATCTCAGCCATGAAAAAAATTTTAATAACCGGTGCTGCCGGTTTTCTTGGTTCTCATTTGTCCGATCGTTTCATAAAGGAAGGGTTCCACGTCATTGGGATGGACAATTTGCTAACGGGGAGTATGGATAATATCAAGCACCTCTTCCCTCTTAAAGAGTTTGAATACTACCACCACGATGTAACGAAGTTTGTCCACGTTCCGGGCGAGCTTGATTACATCCTCCACTTTGCCTCACCTGCAAGCCCGATCGACTATCTAAAGATGCCGATTCAGACACTGAAGGTGGGCGCTTTGGGCACTCATAACCTCCTCGGCCTGGCCAAAGCTAAAAACGCACGGATTCTTGTCGCCTCTACCTCAGAAGTTTACGGGGACCCACTCATACACCCGCAAAAGGAGGATTATTGGGGTAATGTTAACCCAGTAGGACCCCGAGGTGTCTACGATGAGGCCAAGCGATTCCTGGAAGCAATTACCATGGCTTACCACAACTTCCATGGTGTGGAAACCCGGATTATCCGGATATTCAATACCTACGGACCGCGCATGCGCGTGAATGACGGTCGCGCACTGCCTGCGTTTTTCTCTCAGGCGATGCGGGGAGAAGGCATCACCGTATTTGGTGACGGTTCCCAAACCCGCTCGTTCTGCTATGTTGCCGATTTGGTAGAGGGTATTTACCGGTTACTTATGAGCGACCACCACCTGCCTGTTAATATTGGCAATCCGGATGAAATTTCCATTAAGGAAGTAGCAGAAGAAGTGGTGGAACTTGTAGGCAATCCTGATGCCAGGATTACTTATAAGTCGCTTCCGAAAGACGACCCTAAAGTCCGCCAACCGGATATTACGAAGGCTCGGGAAATCCTGGACTGGTCACCAACGATAAGCCGGGAAGAAGGCTTGAAAATCACTATGGATTACTTCAAAAAAGTGGTTAAAGTATAGAAGTTGTCTAAAAATGTATAATACAGAATACCGGGGGCAACCCAGCCCCCGGTTATTTTCCCTACCTTTGCCGGGTTGTCGAAAAAACACGATAATCCCTCATGTTCAATCTCTTCAAAAAGACTGCCCCCCTTGGTAATTTTGCATTTCTGAATACAGATATGCATTCTCATCTATTGCCTGGAATTGACGATGGCGCAAAAGATATGGATGAAAGCCTGGAGCTCATCTCAAAATTGAGTGCCATGGGTTACAAGCATCTGATCACTACCCCGCATATTATGGCGGATCTCTACCCCAACACGCCTGCCATCATCACGGAAAAATTAAAAGAGGTACGAAAAGCGATCAGTAATGCAGGAATAGACATAACCCTGAATGCTGCCGCAGAGTACCTTATGGATGAGGGCTTTGAGCCTTTGCTGGAGGAGGGTGAACTCCTTACACTCCCAGGAAAGCGCGTGCTGGTTGAAATGAGTTTCATCTCTGCTCCTCCTAAACTCGAGCAGTACCTTTTCCGGCTCCAAACTAAAGGATATCGCCCCTTGCTTGCCCATCCGGAACGCTACCTCTTTTTCCGTGATGATTTTAACCGGTATTCAGAACTAAAGGAGCGGGGCTGTGAATTCCAGCTCAACCTTCTCTCCTTAACCGGTTACTATGGCAAACCGACCCGTGAAAATGCCGTTGCTTTGCTAAAAGCTGATATGATTGATTATCTCGGTACTGATCTTCACCATGAACGCCACGCTGAAATGCTGTCCGGTGCTTTGGAAGACCGCGGTATTGCTAAGGCCCTAAAAGGAAAAACCTTTAAAAATCAGCTGCTGACCAGTGATTGACGTAGTGTGCCTTATTTTTGAACACTGACGGAATCCATACAAACCTAAAACCATGCATTTTAAGCTATTGACCTTTTTGTTTTTCTTCACCTTCTCTTTTTCTGCGCTCTGCCAGAAGCCTGCTTTGACCATTGAAGATATTGACCACTGGAACAGAATAAATGACGCATCAATTGCCCCTAATGGCAATTGGGTAAGCTACGAGCGAACGCCCAATCAGGGGGACCCCACTCTTGTAATTTACAATCATAGCAAAAAGGAGTCCAAGGTGTTTGCACGCAGCAGCAAAGGCACCTTTAGCGCTGATAGCCGGTTTATTGTCTTCCAAACCAGTCCCGCTGAAGACAGCCTGAAAGCCAAACGGCGAGCAAAAGTCAAAGATAAGGACCTTCCTGAAGACACGCTCTCTATACTTCAGCTTGCCAGCGGTGAACGAGTACAGGTGCCAAGGTTAAAGGACTATCTAATGCCGGAGAAGTGGGAAGGCTGGATGGCCTACCAGCTCCTTCCATCACCGGCAGACACCTCTCTTCCAGATAGCGTCAAAGTCAAACCAGAAAACGATAAGAACGGCAGCTTGTTGGTTATCCGGAATCTGCGCACGGGCCAGGAGGATTCGATCCCTTACGTCAAGAACTTTATAGCCGCTGAGGAGTCACCCCGTTTTTTGATCTATTCCACCGGAGATGATTCCACTTTTCAACAAGGGGTTTATCTCTATGATGCCCCTGATGCTCAATTGTCCCCGTTGCTTACTGGCAAGGGGCACTATGCACAGCTTAGTCTCAGCAGGGATGGCTTACAAGCAGGTTTTCTAGCGCTAACGGATACGACTGACTTCAGGGTGGTGCCATATCAACTTTGGCACTGGAAAAGCCAACAGGAAGATGCTGTAGCAATAGCAGATACCTCTGCTGCTTTCCTACCTGATCAATGGCTGATCAGCGAGCATGCTAACCTGGAATTTTCCGAAGATGGCAGCCGGCTTTTTTTTGGGACCTCTCCACCCCCTATTCTTAACGACACTACGCTGCTGGAAGAAGAAATCGTAAATGTGGAAGTGTGGACCACCAGGGACAAGCGGCTTTACACCCATGAAGAGGAATTACTGGATGCCACCAAAAAGCAAAGTTATCAAGCTGTTTTCCATACCGATACCCGAAGGCTGGTACAGTTGGCCGATGAGCAAATGTCAAAATTAACCCTCGGTGATGAAGGGAACGCCCGGTTTGCACTCGGCAAAGACGAAACCCCCTACCTGCAACTGATCAGCTGGGAAGGTTTTCCGCAGCGCCATGATTTATTTTTGGTGGACCTGGAGACTGGCAAGAGACAAAATATCGCAGAAAACCTGCCCGGTAGATCGAACCTATCTCCCCGGGGACACTATGCGTATTGGTATAATATGGCGGACACCACATGGATGGTTTATGATATTGAGCGCAGAAAGCTGAGCGAAATGGCCACTGATATCTCTGTGCCACTTTACGATGAACTGGATGACCACCCCATGCACCCCTATCCATACGGAACCGCCGGCTGGACTACGGATGACGACTTCCTGATGGTCTACGACCGTTACGATGTTTGGCTGGTGGACCCCGCTGGCAGTCTTGCTTCCAATAACCTGACCCAAGGGCGTCAGTCAAAAACGCAGTACCGGTACATCAAACTTGATAAGGAAGAAAGGTCCATTGAAGAAGTAAAACCCATGCTCTTCTATACTTTTGAAGAATCAGATAAGTCTTCGGGCTATACCTGGTTCAACATCCATACGGGCATAAAGGACCGTGTGCAGCACGGAGCTTTCAGTTATGAACGGCGGGTTCAAAAGGCTCTTGATGCTGACGCCTACTTGTTTTCAAGAGAACGGTTTGAGGTCTTTCCCGATCTTCTAATCAGCACTACACATTTAGAGCGCTTCACGCCCATCAGCAATGTCAACCCACAACAAAAAGACTTCCGCTGGGGCACCGCCGAGCCTTACCGCTGGACAGGCGCTGACGGACAGGAAATGGAGGGTATTCTTATCAAGCCGGAAGGTTTTGACCCTGCGCTGCAATATCCTATGATGACCTATTTCTACGAGCGCTACGCAGATCGCCTGCACAATCATTGGACACCAAGCTATCCGAGATCTATTATCAACTTTTCTTTTTACACCAGCCGGGGCTACATCATTTTCATACCGGATATACACTACCGGATAGGCTATCCTGGAGAAAGCGCTTTGGATGCCATTACCTCTGGTGTGACCTCCCTGCTGGACGAAGGCTTTATCGACAAAGCCAGATTGGGTGTACAGGGGCACAGCTGGGGCGGCTACCAGGTAGCCCATCTAATAACCCAGACCGACCTTTTCAAGTGTGCAGAGTCAGGAGCACCTGTCGTAAATATGACCTCTGCCTACGGTGGCATTCGTTGGGGCAGCGGCCTTAGCCGTATGTTTCAATACGAGAAAAGTCAAAGCCGGATTGGTGGCACCCTTTGGGAAAAGCCGTTCCGGTATATTGAAAACTCTCCACTTTTCTATACGGATAAAATCAATACCCCTGTTCTCATCCTGCACAATGACGATGATGGTGCTGTACCCTGGTATCAGGGCATAGAATTTTTTGTAGCGCTGCGCCGACTAAACAAACCAGCGTGGTTGCTCAACTATAATGATAACCCACACTGGGTGATGGGCAAAGAGAACCGCCGGGATTTCATGAGGCGCATGCAGCAGTTTTTTGACTACTATCTGCTAAACGCACAGAAACCAAGATGGATGGATCAGGGAGTACCGCCAATAGAACGAGGCATCAATCAGGGATTCGAACCGGTTTCTGAAGACTGACGGTAAGCGTAAATTTGCCAGGAGTTGTAGAGGTTCTGGGCCAATATATAAAAAATAGGGCCCAGAGCCGCTGCCGGGCTGAAGTAGGTAAGCGCCAGCCAAAGACTGAACATCGTATTTTTACGCCCCAGGGCCAGTCCGGTTTCCAGTGGCAAATGCCCGCGGCCCAGCCATTCGCCAATTTTAAACTGCAAGAGGCACAACCCACCAATTGCCAACCCAATGCTCATGATAAGCATTATGTTTTCTGACTGCTGCCCCTGAAAGTAACTTGATGCCGCTGCAGCAGCGATAAACACGTTTATCAAGAAGAGCCAAAACGATAAAAACTGGTAATTTCTAACCCACCGCGCTCCCTGTGGCCACAACCGTCTTACCAATAGGCTCAGGAGCATAGGAATGAATATCAGGGAGGCAATAGGCAGCGCAATATCCTGGAACGAAAATGAATTGGCACCCCCACCAAGAATAGCACTTGCGGTGAAAGGCAAAACCATTGCTACAATTGGGCTTGTCAGCAAAACGGACGTGGTCACGAACCCCACTTGCGCCCCCAGGAAGCTCGCGATAACGGGCCCTGCCGCAGCAGTCGGCGCTGATGCAATAGCAAAAACAGCTTCAGCTGTAGCCGGTTGCCAACGGTAGAGCAAAAAGTAAGCGATTAGGGGGAGTAAAAGATTGAACAGCGCCACGGTCAGGTGGGTACGATGGAACAGCTTAAAGGAAAGCCGCACTTCGAGAAAAGCGAAAAACAGCATCACCATCAGATTGTACCGGATAATGAAGGTGAGATATTCAGCTGAAGGAAAAAAAAGCCCGGCAATTATAGCCACTAGAATAGCAATACTCTTGCTCAATTTATTCGAGGTCTTTCAGCATATTCTGCTGCCGGTTGCTAAAATTAAAGGCTTCGAATAAAGTCAGGGACAGCGCTTCCTCCAGGTTGCCATAGACCTTGTTGTAATCCCGCATACTTGCTTCAATAACCTCTATAGCTTCTTCACGACCATAAGTATGCGTAATTTCGCACTTCGGTTCCTCCCCCGGCAACTGCTTGTACGTTAGAAAATAGTGCTTCAAACGATTGACGACGGTTTCCGGAATATCTGAAATATCCCTCCATGACCCATAGACTTCATCTTCACGGAGTACAGCGATGATTTTGTCATCAGCTTCCCCTCCGTCTATCATACGGAAACCTCCGATAGGTATAGCCCGTACAATAACATTACCATGGGTGATTTCACGCTCAGTCAATACACAGATATCGAGCGGGTCATCGTCACCAATAATATTTTCCCGTCCGGTTTTTTCCATACAGTAGGCAGCTACTTCTTCCTTACAGTAGGTCTGAGGTATAAATCCATACAGGGCGGGAACAATATTAGAAAATTTCTGAGGGCGGTCAATTTTTAAATACCCTGTCTTTTTATCAATCTCGTATTTTACAGTATCTGATGGAATTACTTCAATGAAAGCAGTTACTACATCGGGGGCTTTCTCACCAATAGAGATACCATGCCAGGGATGGGAGGTGTACCGCAAACCAATCATCTTCCACAATTTGTCAAATGCTTGTTGACTCATTATTTAGCGCTTAATTTTTAAACCTACTCAAAGGTAAAGGAAAGAAAACGAGGGCATGACCGGCAGTAATACAGATTTAAGTCGCTATGAGGTACAACAAAGAATTCTTTTACCGCAGAAGAGAAAGAATAGCTACGCTGGGTTAATAGCAAAGCTCAACTTTTTAGTTGAACGTTGTCCGATTATCCAGCGCAGCCTTGTATTCTAGTACAATTAGCCCGAATTACTTGATACTTTTTTAAGCTTGACCTTTTACAGGTGCTGAGCCTTAAATTGTCAAGCATTTGCGAGTCAATCTACTAGCTTATTGCTTTATGCCTGTTCCTCCATTGGCAAATCCTCATCATCGTCGTCTTCGACAACAACGTGTCCCCAACGGATACCTTTCTCTATTTTATAGGCGCAATTTTCTGAAACACCAAACTGCTTTGCGATGATTTTCCTTTTAGTCTTACCTCGTTTGAGCAGTTTTTTCATCATCCGGACCTGCGTTTCCGTCAACTTGTAGTTTTTTGTCCTCGCTGGACGACCTTTGTGATTGGGGTTTTTCTTTTGATAAGCTTTCCACTCATCTTCAGTAGCCCAAGCCAGGTTGTTCCAGTTGTTGTTGCTCTTGTCGTAGTCAATGTGAAGAATATAATCTTGTTCTTCAGCCGCTCTATCGACGAAGTTTTCAGCGACGAACCTGTGGACATAAACAATACCTGTGCTTCCGTCTTTCAGCTTTTGGTTTAGCATAACCAGTCCACCTCTCGCTTTAGCCCCTTTAAGGAGCCTTTCGCGACCTGTGACTTTTTCCATACTCCTGATCCTGCCAAAAGAGGAAATCGCGTAATCACACGTTTTGGTTTCCCGGCCGAACTCGACCGGCTTCCACTCTTCATTCCAAAAGGATTTCACCTTAGGAATCTCTTTTTTTTCCTGGATGGTATCTCCAGAAGTTTTTGAATTTTGCATAATGTAACACTCCGTTGATATTATCGATTCCTTCCATAAAGTTTCAAAAAAATTCAGCTTAGGCGGAAGGATTCTTACCTAAACCTACAACTCTGACCATGAACCAGTTACCACCTTTCATACCTTTAGGTAGAAAGCAGCAAGGTTAGAAGTTAAGCATTATTAATGCTTGGGGTAGATGGTGATCTCGGGGTTGAATTAAGAAAATGATTTGTTCTCAAAAGGTATTCGTAAAGGGGTAAATACGGGGCTTGATAGTTAACCTATCGCTTATTTAAAGGCTCTGTTTCTAACGCTAATATAGCTTTTTCTAACGAGATTAAAAGAAATTGCATGTAAGAATACATATACTGTGATGGCTAAACATTAGCCATCCGCTTTCTCTCTTTATCTAAAAGAAAAGAATTAAAAATACCACTACTACTCTCGCAGTCACACTTCAAAGATACCATAATATATCAAACATTGCTGAATAAAAAGCAAATACTGTGACATTGTATAAATCCCTATACAACGCGGAAAGCGAGACCTTACAGCCGAAAACAATAGAAAGTGTCAACATTTTTAAATAAATATTTTTTAGCCTCACGGTCTCATAATTCAATTAATTACAAGTCGTAATGGTAAAATACGCTCGTTAGGCTTAGATGAGCCCTGAAACTTAGACAAATCCTTCTGATGAAAACAGCACCCTGTCTTTTCAGAATTATTGTACTTTTTACACTAACCCAGGGCAACAAAATACGGGTAAGGATAAAACACACCCAACATCCTTTCAAAAGGACTGACATTGTGTTTTTAAATAATTAATTTGCACCGCAAATAGTCGTTAAAATAGTATCATTTTTCGTCAACTAGCTAGTGGAATCCCTTTCAACTTCCCCATACCTTTGTAATTGTATTTGAAAATGTGCTATTCTATCACTCAAGACCAAAATACTATGAAAAAGTTAGCAACACTTTCACTGGCTATATTCTTTCTGATGAGCGCTGCAACTTCAGCTCTTGCGACAGACTATATGCCATTGATCAAAATATCCGCGATCCCTTCTGAAAAGAAATTTGCACTTACGATCACTAACCTGAAGGAAAATGCTGAAATAAGCCTCAGGGACGGTGAGAACGGCGCTCTGCTTGTTGCCGAGAAAGCCTTTGCTGAAAAGCCATTTGCAAAAATTTTCAATCTGAAGGATTTGGCCCCCGGGAAATATTACGTAAGCGTAAAAACATCCATGCAGGAGATCGTTCAGCCCATTACCCTCACAAAATACGGAGTGGAAGCTGATCAGAATAAGGTGCGGAAGTTTTATGCCCCTATTTTTAAGGTGCATAACAACAAGTTTGTAGATGTATCCTATTTCGCCGGTAAAATCGACGATGTTATTGTTACTATTTTCAACAATAATGGCACTTCTGTATATGAAGAACGCCTGGACAATATCTTACTGGTTGAAAAGCGTTATGATTTAAACACCTTCCCTTGGGGACGCTATACCATTCAGGTTGAGACAGAAGACAATGTATATACGAAGGAGTTTGACATTCGTTAGTAGAGATTTTAGTTAGCAAAACCAGAAAAGGCCCGGTTGCAATATTGCTTCCGGGCTTTTTTTTGTCTGCCCCTGGCAGGTACCTGTATATACCCTCATTTGTTAGACAAAGCTCCGCGCTTCCCCAATTCAACGACTTCAAAGTCTTTAATTTTACCTGCCTCCAGAGAGAACCGGACAATAGTTTTCATTTGATGGAAACCATGGTTGCCGGCAGCACCGGGATTCACATGCAGGAAATTAAGCTTTTTGTCTGGCATGACTTTCAATATGTGAGAATGCCCACAGATGTATAGATCAGGTGGGTTTTCCTGTAGAATGGCACGAACTCTCCGGTTATACCGCCCGGGATATCCGCCAATATGTGTCATGAACACTTCCACTCCTTCCACAACAAACCTAAGATCCTCTGGAAAACGGCGCCTTAGCAAACCATCATCAATATTTCCATAGACAGCGCGCAATGGCCTGAAGGCTTCGAGTCTGTTGACCACCTCTGCATCACCAATATCTCCGGCATGCCAAATCTCATCACAAGACTCAAAATAGTCGAAGACACTTTCTTCCAAATGACTATGCGTATCCGAAATCAAACCTATGCGCTTCATATTTCCAGTACAATCTTTCCAAACTGTTTACCTTGGTCCATACGTTCAAATGCCTCAGCAGCCTGTGCTAAAGGAAAAACGTTGTCTACAACGGGTTGAATTTGGTGCTTATGCACAAAGCCTACCATATCTTTGAACTCCTGATCACTACCCATAGAAGTGCCGAGTATGGTAATTTGCTTCCAGAAAATCAGTTGAGGTGAGAAATCCGGCACTTTGCCCTGCGTACCTCCGTAGGTTACAATTCGGGCACCGTAATCACAGATTTTTGGAAACTTTGCAAAACCTGCTCCCCCAGCACTATCAATAACGAGGTCAAAACCACCAGAAGCTTTGCCGAGTTTTTTATGCCAATCCTCATCCCGGTAATTGGCTCCGCCTTTGGCCCCCATTTTCATAGCACGGGACAACTTATCGGGGTCCCCGGAAGTAACGTAGACCTCAGCACCAGCGGCCAACGCAAACTGAAAGGCAAAGAGCGCCACTCCCCCACCTACACCTGAAATCAGTACTTTATCGCCGGCCCCACAATTCCCTTTGGTAAAAACAGCACGGTAAGCCGTCAGGCCTCCAAGTGGCAAAGCAGCGGCTTCGGGCCAGCTCAGGTGCTCGGGCTTATCCACCAGGCGGTGTTCGGGTACAGCTACCAGCTCAGCCATCGTACCAAAAGAAGGCATACCAAGAATAGTATACGCGGGCTTCTGATGGGCAACCTTATTACCCCAGTCAATATTTGGATTGATAATCACTTCCCGGCCATTAGCGAGTCCTGCACCATCGGACCCCAGGATGCCCGGTGTCTTAATGCCAGGGTACATCCCCTTAGTGATCCAGACATCCCGATGATTGAGCGCAGCGGCTTTGAGCGCTACCGTTATTTCACCATCGTTACAAACCGGTGCGTCAAAATCACGATATACAATGGGCTGCCCCTTTTCTTCCAGAACAATAGCTTTCATAAATCAGTAGGTTGGTTTTGGAATCAAAACATACCCATTTTTTGCATACTCCCCAAAGTCATCGTAGTGAATTTGCAAATAACCGCTTTTTCCCCACGTACTACCATAGCTGCTCATGACTTCAAAAACTTGTTCTACTTCATCATAGCCCACCACCAGCAAAGGATACACCGTCTTATTATCCCCACCCGGCTTCCAGGTCTGCATACGTATCATTTGCTTTAGTTCAGAACTGGCACTCAGTTCTATCAGTACCGGATTACCGCGCATCAGCGCCTTTTTTGTCTCAAAAACCCGTTGGCGTTCCTTTGTCGTTCCCCGGAATATATGCAGATAGTTAGTGATCTGGAATTTCTGAGTAGCGTACACTGAATTAGGTACAGCGGGAGCATCGTACGGCATAATGGATGCACTCACTGTCCCTTCCTCCGCCAAAAACCGGCAGGCTTCCTCCAAATTGACAGGTTGACCAGAATTTTCCAGGTTGACGGAGATGTAGTCCGGGCTCAGATTGTCTTTGTAGTTATTCTCCAGATTAACGTAAAACTCCAGGCAGGTGGCTAAAGCATAGCTTAGTGCGGAGCCTTTTGTTCCAACCTTGCGCACGGGCATCATATAGGGCTTGACACTCTGTCTAACCAAATTGTCACTGGGGTCAATGGCCACACCGGCTACCACCGGCATCAGGTGGTCAATCCAGGCGGCATCAGTCACTCCAAAGGCAACCGCCTCCGTGCTTTTAACCGACATGCTATCGGGCTGTGCGATCAGGCTGGATCCCCACAGCCCAAAACAGAAAAAAGTTAACAAGAGTCGATTCATGGTATCTGGATATTTAATTAGACTTGATTCGTTGAGGGTATTGGTTTCCAAACGTATTACCTGGTCGATTTCGTGCTTTCTTATTTTTTTTCACATCCTTAGCACCATTAGCCCGACTGATACGTTTATAAAAAAAGTAAATGTCTTAACATGAAAATCGCCAAACGCCTCCTAATTGCCCTTTTTGTTCTTATTATACTTTTTCTGGGTACAGCTATCGCCATTCCTTACTTCTTTAAAGATGAACTGGTAGCTATGGCCCGCGAAGAGGCCAATAAGACCGTAAATGCGGAAGTCAACTTCTCTGATGTCAGCCTCTCCTTACTTCGAAGTTTTCCTGACTTCAACCTTCGGATCGACTCTTTTTCCGTAGTCGGCAAAGAGGCGTTCCAGGGCGTACCATTAGCCAAAGGAGCCTACGCCGCTCTGACCCTGGATTTGATGTCTGTCATCAGCTCTACAGAACCTGTTGCCCTGAAATCTATTCACCTGGAAAAACCGGAACTGAATATCCTTGTTCTCAAAAACGGCATGGCTAATTACGATATTACGTTGCCCGCAGAGCCATCCGCTGACACTTCAACAACAGGGGACGACTACGGCAATCTGGTGATTGAGCTGGCGTCCTACAGCATTAACGAGGGTACGCTCCTATACGATGACCACAGCCTGGACACCTATCTCGAAATCAAAGGGCTTAACCACACCGGATCTGGCAATTTCACCGTTGATGTCTATGACCTGGATACCCAATCAGATATCAAATCCATTACCGTCGCACAGAGCGGCATTACCTACCTGGATGCGGCAGAGGCTAAACTCTCCGCTATATTTAATATTGACAGCCCGAATAGTAAATACACGCTCAAAGACAATAGACTTACAATCAATGCCCTGCAACTGAATGCAGATGGCTTTGTACAACTGGACGGGGATGATATCAATATGGAATTGGCGTTCAACAGTCCGCAGAATGAATTCAGGCATTTGTTTTCACTCATTCCAAACGCCTACATCGAAGGGTATGAATCCATTGACGCTACGGGTAAATTCACCCTGGAAGGTAATGTATCAGGAACGTACAATGGCATATCGGAATCTTACCCGGCATTTAACATCAGTACTTCGGTGAGCAATGGTTTTGTAAAGTACCCTGAGCTGCCCCTTGGTATTGACAACATCAACACCAGGGTAAATATTACAAGCCCAGGCAGTGACTTTGATGATCTCGTTATTGAGGTGCCACGGTTTACAATGACCCTTGGCAATAACCCTTTCGAAGCCAGTTTTAGATTGCGGACTCCAATTAGTGATCCGGACTTACAGGCTTCTGCTAATGGTCGGATTGATCTCGCAGAGCTTAGCCAGGCTTTCCCTGTAGAAGGTATTGAAGAAATGGCTGGTCTGATTATTGCTGACTTGAATGTCGACACCCGTTTATCGTATATTGAACAGGAGGCTTACGAGCAAGTCAATATGAGCGGCGACCTGAAGGTCCAAAATGTCAACTACGCTGCTGATGGTTTACCAAAGATTCAAATACAGGAGGCCAGCATGGCATTCTCCCCTCAGTATGTGGACTTGCGTAAATTTACTGCCCAATTCGGTAAAAGTGACCTGCAGGCATCCGGCCGTATTGATAACCTACTTGCTTATTTCTCTCCTGAGAAAACCATGACCGGTTCGCTCAAAGCGAGTTCTTCCTACTTCGATGTCGGTGAATGGATGCCAGAAGAGCAGGCGACAGCCACCACTGTAACCGATACCACTTCTGCAGTGAGCGACGGGGACGTCTTCGACCGTTTTAATTTTGAGCTGAAGGCAAATGCGAAGGAGATCGTATACGACACTTATCTCATTAAGAATGCTTTGGTGGAGGGTGAAATCATGCCTAACCTACTTAGAATAAATGATATAGGCGCAGAAATTGGCGAAAGCGATTTTACGGGCAGTGGTGTTATCACTGGGATGTATGATTACCTCTTTGAGGGGGGCGTACTGGGTGGCGACTTACAAATCAACTCCAACCGGCTCAATCTGAATGAGTTCATGCCGGAAACGCAAGAAACAACAGGTACTGGCGGAGAAAATGAGGAGAGCTACAGCGTCATTCCTGTCCCGCCAAATATCAACATGGAGGTTATGGCTAACATAGGTTACCTGACCTATACCAATATTGACTTAAGAAATGTTGTTGGGCACCTGGTCATCGCGGATGAAGCCATCGTATTAGACAACGTCCGTGCCAAGGGCCTGGGTGGCGCGATTGCCATGAGCGGCAGTTACGAGACGAGCAATCCGGAAGAGCCTGGTTTTAGCTTTAAGTACGATTTAAGTAATCTGGAGTTCCAGCAGGCCTTCAACATCTTCAATACCTTTGAGCAGCTGGCGCCTATTGGTAAGTATATCAAGGGCCGGTTCAACAGTACGCTCCTATTGGACGGAAAACTGGGGCAGGACCTATACCCTAAGCTCAGCACCTTGAATGCGGAGGGTTTTCTGCAAACTTTGGACGCGGTATTGCAGCAGTTTAAGCCCCTTCAAAGCATTGGCAATAAGCTACAGATACAGGAACTGAAAGAGAGTGTAAGCATTAAGAATACCAAAAACTGGTTTGAGGTACGAAACGGCACCCTCGAACTTAAGGAATACGATGCTAAAGTGGCTGGGATTGATCTCAAAATTGGCGGCACTTACAGCGTTACCGACCTAATGAACCTGGATATCAGAGCACAAATCCCCCGGGACAAAATGTCCAAAAACGCACTTGGTGCTGCTGCTAATAGTGGGCTGAAATTATTGGAGTCCCAGGCTTCAAAACTTGGCTTAAATATCAATCAGGGTGAATACATTAACGTAGGTATTGACCTGAAAGGAGCTATTGAAGACCCTAAGATAGTCTTAAGATTGCTTGGCTTAGATGGAGAATCCGGAGAAGACAACACACTGGCGAACCAAGCCAAAAAGCAGGTGAAGGATGAAATCGACCAGAAAGTGCAGGAAGGCAAGAAAACTGCAGAAGAAGCGGTCCAAAAAGCAGCGGACTCTCTAAAGAACCTTGCCAGGCAACAAGCTGAACAAGCTGCAGAGGACCTCAAAAACAAGGCAAAAGATGCTATAAAGAATCAACTGGATTCTACTACTCAACAAAAAGCAAGTGAGGTACTGAACCAAGCAGGTGAAAAAGCTGAAGAAGAAATAAAAAACCGCCTTGACCAGTTTAACCCATTCAAAAAGAAGAAAAATAGTGGCGGAGGGGGCCGGTAAAAAACCCCGCACCTACATTTCCACCATGGTCATACCATCGCCCCCTCGTTCTTGGGGGGGGTGGGAAATATCCATGGGTACTTTATATTCCCGCAACTTACGGCGGACAGCTTCACGCAACGCACCGCTGCCTTTACCGTGGACGATCTCCAGATGTGCAGCATTAGCAATTAGTGCCTGATCAACAAAATCTTCCACCACCTTTAGCGCTTCTTCATACCGCATGCCACGAATATCCAACTTAGGCTCAAAGGTTGCGGCATCTGTAGCGGTCTGGGACTTTACGCTTTTCGTATTTTGTACTTCTAAAGGTGCATTGGCATGTTGCAGGTCCCGTACCTTTATGGTCATACGCATTTCGCCCATGCGGACCACCGCTTTACTTTTGTCGATAGATTCTACTGTGCCCGTTGCACCACCGGTCTTCATTTTCACAAAATCACCTTCCTTAATGGCTTCTTTCTTCTTGTCTTTTTCAGTAGGCTCGTAGTAAATTTTTTCCCGGAGATCAGTGACTTGTTCAGAAAGCTTACCTCGTTGTTCTTTGACCTGTTGGGAAATCCGCTTCGCTTTTTCGAGGTTCTGCTGTTCCTTGATTTCCCGGATAAGGTTTTCCATCTCCCGGTTGTCGCGGGAAGTTTGCTGCAAGGCCCATTCCTTGGCCTCCAACTTGACTTTTTTGCGCCGGTATTCCAGCTCTTTATGCAGTTGCTCGTAGTTTTTGATCAGGTGGTCCAGTTTCTTTTGCCGATCATTAAGGGTTGTTAGTTTTTCCTCTGCTTCCTGCTTTTCCTGCTGTAATTCTACCAGCAATTGGTCGACAGCCTTTTCATTTTCACCTGTCCGGTGCTTAGCGTAATCCAGCACTTTATTACTCAAACCACTCTTTGTAGCAATCTCGAAAGCGTAAGAGCTTCCTGGCCGGCCAACTTGCAGCTCATAAGTGGGTGAAAGCGTGTCTTTATCAAAATTCATCGAGGCATTCACAATACCCTTGGTCTTAAATGCGAATATTTTAAGATTAGAATAATGTGTGGTGATTACCCCGAAGATCCGCTGTTCATTCAGCTGTTTGAGAATAGACTCCGCAATCGCGCCACCAATTTTAGGGTCGGTACCCGATCCAAATTCATCAATCAGCACCAGGGTTTCCTCATCTGATCCTTCCAGAAAATTGCGCATATTCTCCAGGCGGGAGCTGTACGTACTTAAGTCATCCTCTATAGACTGTTGGTCTCCGATATCGGCGAACAAGGCTTTAAATATACCCATTTCAGCCTCTTCATCCACGGGGACAAGCAGCCCGGACTGCAGCATCAGCTGCATCAAACCGATGGATTTCAGCGTGATGGACTTGCCACCGGCATTGGGACCGCTGAGCATCAGAATACGGTTGCTTTTGAACAGGCTGAAATCAAAGGGTACTGTCGTTTTACCCAGTCGTTTATTTTTAATATAGAGCAAGGGGTGGCGTCCCTGTTTGATACCAAAATGGGGGCTGCTGGACAACATCTTAGGCATCACAGCATCCATCTGGCCTGCCAGCCGTGCCTTGGCCTGGACAAAATCAAAATGAATGAAAATATCCTGGTAAATGCGAATATCCTCACGGTAGGGCCGGAGCTCTGCGCTTAAGTCACGAAGGATCCGGTAAATTTCCCGCTTTTCCTCTGTTTCAAGATCAAAAACATCATTGTTGATGTCAATAATACCTTCGGGCTCAATAAAAGCCGTCTTACCAGTAGTCGATTCATCATGGATAATTCCCCGGATGCTACGTTTGTGCTCAGAGGGCACGCTGAGTACACGCCGACCATTCCGGAAGCTCTCCAAGTTGTCCGTCAGCCAGCCCTTAGAACGGTACTGATTGATAACCACCCGGAATTTCTGTTCCAATTCCTTTTGCTTGGACCCAAGCTGCCGGCGAATACGCATAAGCTCTGCTGAAGCATCGGGCCTGATATTCCCTTCTTCATCGATTACTCCCTCAATGGCTTTTATCAAATCATCATTGAAAGAGACTTCCCGGATCACTTTATAAAGGGTAGGGTAAGTTTCTCTTCGCCGGTCATTAAAGAACCTGAATATATCCCGGGTGAATAACAACACCAGGTTTAGATTTTGAAGGCCCTTGACAGGAAGGACGTAGCCTTCAACTTTGAGCATTTCAAGTTCTTCATCCACAGACTCATAGGCACGGACCGGAAAGGAATCGTTATGCTCTACAGCTCGCTTAAACTCCTGTGCCTCACTAAGCGCGACTTCGATTTGAGACTTTCGGTCAGTCGGTGATAATGCACGTGCCAAGGCCCGACCCGGGGCGCCCATGCACTCCTGCTCCAGCAGGTCCAATACCTTATCAAACTCTAATTTCTCGTACAGATCTTTTGGTAACAGTTGCATCTTCTTCTTTTAGGCAATGCTCAAACAGTTATTCATAACAGCCGAGTTCCCTCTAGGTTTATTTATTTGCTTAATGAAGTGCCCACTGACCAGCACGAGGTACGATGAAGCCAGGTTTAAGATAAGGCATTCCTGATAGAGGGGCTTAGGGATATTACCGATGGTCCAGGTGTAGTAAAGGCAGGCATCAGGTGTAGGTCTGCTCATTTTATTCTTCATAAAATTAACTTTTTCCCCTTTCCCAGCCTAAATTTGGGGCTTTCGAATCAAAACTGACCTACTGTGGCGGGCAATACTTACGGACAACTTTTCAGGATAACGACTTTTGGGGAGTCGCACGGGCGGGCTATCGGGCTGATTTTAGACGGTTGCCCAGCTGGATTGGAAGTGGATGAAACCTTTGTGCAACAGGAATTGGCACGGAGGCGCCCCGGTCAATCCAAAATTGTGACCCAACGCAAGGAGGCGGATAAAGTCGAGTTCCTATCGGGTATTTTTGAAGGAACGACCACTGGCACTCCGATCTCTATGGTTATCTATAATGCAGATGCCCGCTCGAAGGATTACAGCCATATCGCCGATAAATTCCGCCCTTCTCACGCTGATTACACTTACCATGCCAAATGGGGCCGGCGGGATTACCGGGGCGGCGGCCGTTCCTCTGCACGGGAAACGGCGGCGCGGGTAGCCGGCGGCGCAATCGCTAAAATACTGCTTCAACATTATGGTATTGACATCAAAGCCTACGTCAGTCAGGTTGGCCACCTTAAGCTGAAAAAGAGCTATCAGGAGCTTGACCTCCGCGAAACAGAGTCCAATCCCGTACGCTGCCCAGATAAAGCAATGGCGCAACAAATGGAAACGTACATCAAGGAAGTCCGTAAAGCCGGGGACACGGTTGGTGGTGTAGTCAATGCGGTCATTACAGGCTGCCCTCCCGGGCTGGGCGAACCCGCTTTTGGCAAACTGCATGCAGATTTAGCGAAAGCGATGCTTAGCATTAACGCCTGCAAAGGCTTTGAATACGGTTCCGGATTTGACGGGGTCCACATGCGGGGCAGTGAGCACAATGACCTCTTTCGTACAGAAGGAGACCGGGTTGTCACAGATACGAACTATTCCGGCGGGATACAAGGTGGCATTTCCAATGGGATGGACATCTACTTTCGCCTGGCCTTTAAGCCGGTAGCGACTATAGTAACGGCCCAGAACTCTGTAAATGAGTCCGGGGAAAATGTCACTGTGGAAGGAAAAGGGCGCCATGACCCTTGTGTTGTGCCCAGGGCAGTGCCCATCGTTGAAGCAATGGCAGCGCTTACGCTGGCAGACCATCTTTTGCGGCAGCGTAGTGCCCGCATTTAACTCTTTCTCTTCACCACCTCCTGATTATTTAGAAATTATGAGCCGAAATACTTCCTTCAATTTCAATCTTCTGACAAGCTTGACGGCACTGCTGATGTTCTTCTCCAGCTGTAGTGAAAAGACCTCAACCCACAAGTATACCAACGCACTGATCAAAGAAACCAGCCCCTACCTGCTGCAACACGCCCATAATCCAGTTAACTGGCACCCCTGGGGCGAAGAAGCACTGCAAAATGCAAAAAAGGAAGATAAACTAATAGTAATCAGTGTCGGATACGCTGCCTGCCACTGGTGCCATGTAATGGAGCATGAATCCTTCGAAGATTCCACCGTAGCCCGCATAATGAACGACAACTTTGTTGCCATAAAGGTAGACCGGGAGGAGCGGCCCGATATAGATAATATATACATGACCGCCTGTCAGCTGGCTGCGGATGGTGGGTGTGGATGGCCCCTGAATGCTTTCGCCCTACCCAATGGGCAGCCGGTCTGGGCTGGTACTTATTTCCCCAGAAAAGAATGGCTGGAAATACTGAAGTACTTTGCTGATCTGTATCAAAACGACCGGGGGAAGCTCGAGGAGTACGGACAATTGCTATCGGAAGGCATTCAGTCCGTAAGCCGTCCCAAACCTCTGGATGAAGAATCCGTGCTTTCAAAACAAACACTACAAAACAGCGCCTCCGCTATACTGGCTCAGGGCGACCTGCAGCTTGGCGGCATGAAAGGCGCACCTAAATTCCCATTGCCATCTGTATTCCGCTTCCTGCTCCGGCAGCATGCTCTTACTGATCAGGACAGCCTGATGGGCTTTGTCACCACTACCCTTGATGCGATGATGACCGGCGGGCTGTATGATTACATAGGAGGCGGTTTCGCCCGCTACTCTACGGATGAGAAATGGCGGGTGCCCCACTTTGAGAAGATGTTGTACGATAATGCCCAATTGGTCAGTCTCTACAGTGAAGCCTACAAATTGACTGAAAAACCCGAATACCAGGCGGTCACCAAAGCTACGCTCGAATTCATTGCCCGGGAGATGACCAACACGGAGGGTGGGTTTTACTCCAGCCTGGATGCTGATAGCGAAGGGGAGGAAGGGCGCTTTTATACCTGGACTGAAGAGGAGGTAAAAGCAGTGCTCGGATCAGAAAAAGAGGCGCAGGTATTTATGGATTTTTACAGCTTCGAATCGGGTGGCAACTGGGAGAAAAGGAATATTTTAATCCGTGAAAAAAATGTGCAGAAAATCCTGAATGAGTATAAGCTAACTCAGCCTGAGCTAGATCAGATCATTTCAGATACCGAGTCTAAGCTCTTTACTGCCCGTGCCAAACGCCCCCGCCCCGGGCTGGATGACAAACAGGTGACGAGCTGGAATGCTATGATGATCAGCGGGTATGTGGATGCCTATCAGGCTTTCCGGGAACCAGCCTACCTTGAAGCTGCACTGAAAGCGGGCAACCAATTACAAGAGGAGTTAATGCAATCAGACGGTAGGATACTGCGCACCTACAAGGACGGTCAAGCCAAAATCAATGGTTTCCTGGATGACTATGCCTTTACCATTCAGGCTTTCCTGGACCTTTACAGCACAACCTTTGATGAGACCTGGCTGGAAAGAGCAGAACAACTGGCACAGTACGCATTGGCACACTTCTCACCGGAAGACAGCCCCATGCTATACTACACCTCCGATCTCGATCCGGAGCTCATCGCCCGCACCGCCAAGACTGAAGACAACGTCATTCCTTCCGGCAATTCAACTATGGGTCGGGCTTTGTTGCACCTGGGTACTTACCTGTACGATACAACTTACACGAAGCGTGCCACCCGGATGCTGCAGCAGATGACCGGAGAGATAGAAGAGACAGCGGTACCTTCCTACTTTTCAAACTGGATGAGCCTTTACAGCGAGCTCACCTTCCCTCTTTACGAAGTGGCGGTTGTTGGGCCCGCTTTCGCTGAAAAACGACAGGCTTTGCAGAAGCAGTATTTACCAAATGCACTGTTCCTTGGTGGTGCTACCGAGGGAAACCTGGAATTGCTTAAAGATAAACTACAGGAAGGCGAGACTTTCATATACGTTTGTCAAAATAAGGTCTGCCAGCTGCCGGTGCAGGAGACGGAGGCAGCAATCAGGCAGATACGGGGTAGTCAGAAGTGAGGCAATTACACTGAAACTCGATAGGTAACGCACTCCGGCTTAAAGCTGGGATGTCAAACCTCAAAGTGCTCTTCATCTATAACTTTTCCATTGATGCAACGGATAATCCGGGCGGGGAAATTTTCGATAATACGGTAGTCATGAGTAGCGAAAAGCACGGCGGTATCATTTTCCTCCGCCAGCTTACGCAAGAGCAGAAGAATATCATCTGAAGTTTCCGGGTCGAGGTTACCGGTAGGTTCGTCTGCAATGAGGAGTTCAGGCTCATTGAGCAGTGCCCGGGCGATGACCACCCGCTGCTGCTCGCCGCCCGATAGCTGATGCGGGTGTTTCTGCTCTTTACCCTGCAGCCCCACTTGTGCGAGCACATCCCTCATGCGACTTAGCATTTTAGGCTCTTCTTTCCAGTTGGTGGCTTCAAGTACAAACCTGAGATTTTCGCCTACAGTCCGGTCAGAAAGCAAGTTGAAGTCCTGAAAAACGATGCCTAGTTTCCGGCGCAATAGCGGAATGGTCCTTCGATTGAGCTTGGATAGCTCGAAGCCTGCCACATCACCTTTACCGGTACCCGGGGGCAGTGCACCATAAAGGGTCTTCAGCAAACTGGACTTCCCACTGCCCGTTCGGCCAATCAGATAGACAAACTCCCCCTTGGTAATATTCAGAGAGACATTGCTGAGCACCTGATGGTCTGCTTGTGCTACTCCTAAATCCTTTAAGTTGACAATAATTCGTTCATTCATAGATGAAGGCATCATTTGGCTCCAAAGATAGGTAGTATGTGGAATCCAACCCCCACTTTCCTGACAAAAATCATTTCTAAATCCCCTCGGCTTGTCTACATTTGCAGCCCGACGGAAATAGTCAGCTTATCCTACGCTTTGAGATTCTCTAATTATTTGATTCATCTCCTTTGCAGAATTGACAACGATTTGACCCTGCCGGAGCACCGATAAGGAACAAACAAACAGTATGTTTGTATTCATAGTAGCTTTAAGCATTTAAACTGTAGACAAACCGATAGTGTCATGAAGAAAATATATATCATCGCGATCATCATGGTAGTTGTCGCCATTGCTATGCTAACCAGCGCAGCGGATGACATGAGCACTTATGCCACTTTTGCTGATGCCGAACGGAACGGCGAGCGGGTAAAGATAGCAGGGCAGCTTGCTAAGGATAAAGAGATGTATTACAATCCGGAGGAAGACCCTAACTACTTCAGCTTCTACATAAAAGATGCGGAGGGGGACGAGCGCAAAGTCGTATTGCTTTCTGAAAAGCCACAGGACTTTGAGCTTTCTGAACAAATTGTGCTGACCGGCTCAATGAAAGGAGAAGCGTTTATAGCTACTGACATGCTGATGAAATGTCCTTCTAAGTATAAAGACGAGGAAGTATACATCAAAAGTGAAGCCGGATAATACGGTCATCAGTATACGAAAGTATTTAGGAGAGCTTGTTGGAGTTTTCATAGCTGGACCAGATTACGCAAATTTAATTTTGCCAGATTGATGGAGATCTCAACAAGCTCTTAGCCCCGGAGCCTCAGGTAGTCTTCGGGGTTTACTGCACCAAGACTGCAGTTAGAGCATTAACAGTATCGCTCAAAATAAGAATAAGAGCGTGTTGGAACTTTGATCTTCTGATCGAAAACTAGCAATTTTTTGATTATACGAGGCACGGAAACCGGAGTTTAGCCATAGCTAAATGAGGATTTACGGAACGAAGCATAAGCAAAAAAGTGTAGTTTGCAGACTGATTATTAAAGTCCCAACACGCTCTAGAGGTTCATTTTTCGATCAACGATAACATTCCATGCAAGATATTCAGTACGTAGGCGAACATTTAATCCCCGGGCACATCGGCCAAATGGCAATTATGCTGGGGTTCTCTGCGGCATTGCTCTCTACCATTGCGTATTTCTTTGCCACCCAACGCCGTGATCAAACCGCAGAAGCCGCTAACTGGCTCCGTATTGGACGGTTCTCTTTCCTGCTGCACGGTATCGCTATCTTTACGCTGATTGGTACGATGTTCTACATCATGATTAATCAGTATTACGAATATCAGTACGTACAGGCACACGTTTCGGAGGATCTTCCGATGAAATATATTTTCTCTGCTTTTTGGGAAGGGCAGGAAGGCAGCTTCCTGCTGTGGATGTTCTGGCACATCGTACTAGGGGCGGTACTCATGGCAACCGGCAAACGCTGGGAAGCCCCCACCCTGTCTGTACTTTCTTCTATCCAGGTATTCCTCGGCTCCATGATTCTCGGTGTGTACATCGGTTTTGGAGATGACCCCTCACGTTTTGGCAGCAATCCGATGATGCTTCTTCGTGATGTAGTCGACGCGCCCATTTTTGCCAGTGCAGATTATGTTTCCCAAATCGCAGGCACCGGTTTAAATCCGCTGTTGCAGAATTACTGGATGACCATACACCCGCCTACCCTGTTCCTTGGGTTTGCCTCCACTACTATTCCTTTTGCCTTTGCCATTGCCGCACTCTGGACCAACGAGCATAAATCCTGGCTTAAGCCGGCACTGCGATGGAGCCTTTTCAGTGGCTCTATTCTGGGTATCGGTATCCTGATGGGCGGTGCCTGGGCTTATGAGGCACTAAGCTTTGGCGGCTACTGGGCCTGGGACCCGGTTGAGAATATGTCTCTGGTGCCCTGGCTTTTCCTCATCGCCGGTATTCATACCAACCTTGTTGCTAATGCGACCGGGCATGCTATCCGGAGTACACATGTCTTTTATGCCCTGACGTTCATCTTCATACTTTACTCTACCTTCCTTACCCGCAGTGGGGTGTTGGGAGATACTTCCGTGCATGCCTTTACCGAAATGGGCCTGGAAACACAGTTAATTGCCCTAATCGGCTTTTATGTTCTGCTGCCTGCCGTATTACTTGGGGTCCGGTACAACCGAATTCCGGTGCCTAAGAAAGAAGAGGCAACCGCTTCACGTGAGTTTTGGATGTTCATTGGTTCTTTGGTCCTACTGTTTTCAGGTCTCATCATTTCTGCATCCACCTCACTGCCGGTCTATAATAAAATCATGACCTTTTTTGATCCGGACTTTATCGGCCGGGTCATCACAGACCCTGTACCCCATTACAATAAATATCAAATCTGGATCGCTGTTTTCATCAGTCTCCTTTCCGGTATTAGCCAGTACCTGCGCTACCGCGAAACTAATTTCGCTAATCAGCTCCGCAGGTTAAGCATACACATCGGTGCAGCTATAGGCATATCGGCTGTTCTAACCTATCTGACCACCCTTTGGATTGAAATGAACGCCTGGCAGTACACCACCATGCTTTTCTTTGGATGGTTTATCATAGTGGCCAACCTAGACTACCTCGTTACTGTCGCCAAAGTAAAAATCAAAATGGCAGGGTCAGCTGTTTCTCATGTGGGCTTTGGGCTTATGATTATTGGTATTTTAGCATCCGGGCTTAATCAGGAGGTGATTTCCAACAATACCTTTGTTATGGAGGGGCTCATTGAAGGAGCTACTGAGGACCAACTGCGGAAAAATGTTATTCTATTTAAAGATTCCCCGCTGATCATGGGCGATTATGAAGTCACCTATGTTACAGATACCGTAAATCAGTTTTCCCGGACCTTTACTGTAAATTATAAGCGCCGGGATGCCTCAGGAGATGTGGTAGAGGACTTCAACCTTTATCCAAATATCCTTTATGATAAATCCTTTACAAAGGTAGCTGCCTCCAACCCTTCCACTAAGCGCTACCTGGACCGCGATATTTTTACGCATATCGCTTCCCTGCCCCGGGTGGAAATTGACATGGAGTACCGTAAAAGCCGGGAGGACAGCCTCAACTACAAGGTACACGAAGCCTTGATTGGAGAAACAGTTGCTTTCCAGGACACCGTACCCATACGCGATCAGGATACTTTTTACATAAAACGCTTTCGGGCAGATTTAGTCAGTATTGATCGCGATCCTTCTCACCCGGATTATACAAGGGAGGAAGGAGACCTGCCTATCGGTGCGACTATTCGTATTCAGCGCCTGGATGAGGATAGCGTCTTTACGGTACAGCCCGTACTGGTCCTCCGCGGTCAGATGCTGTACAGCTATCCGGTACAGGTCAACGATATTAGTTCAAAAGTACGCCTGAGCGAAGGTGTTTTTGATGCTGTTTTTGGCCGGGAGGTCAATATGGAATATCAGTCCTTCACCTTCAAAGAGGGCGATCAGATCAACTACAACGGGCATTCTATTCAGTTTGCCGGGTTCAACAAAAAGCCGGAGCATGATTCCTATGAACCTCAGGAAGAAGATATTGCGGTGAGTGCTATGATTAGCGTACAGGGGCAGAATGGCAATTCCTACATGGCACAGCCCTTATACCTTATCCGTGGCAGCCGCCCATTGAACCTGAAAGACGAGATTCCAGCATTAGGCTTACATTTCCGCTTCACCGGTATCGACCCGCAAAATGAAACAGTGGAAGTGATGGTTGGACAGGCAGAAACCGGCGGCCACCCTATCCCGTTTGAGGTAGCAACAGATTCCCTAAGGGCAGATTACATTGTACTGGAAGCCATTAAATTTCCAGGTATCAATCTTTTCTGGATTGGCACTATCATGATGATGGTCGGATTATTTATGAGCATGTTTTTCCGCATACAGCAGCGGCGGCAGGTAGCTTAGACTATGTTTGGAGTAAAATTTTACGTTGCAAATCGGTGATTTATGAATGCCCGCGATGCTGCGAGCCAGGCTGTAGGGTCTTCCGGTTTTAGCAATCGTTGTAGCCCTGCGACAAACGTCAGGATGCAAGCTCCTTCAAAACCTTAATTAGGCCACTGCTTCTTATGGGCAAACCACCTCCAAACCTACTACTTGGCATTAAAACCAGACGGGCCAATCCCTCTAAAACTGTCCTCGCCCATCCCCGTTCGTTCGATTATAGGGTATATTGAGGAAGTCAAGAGAGCCAGGCTTTACACGTATGTAGAAACTGTAAGTACCCCGTAGTGGTTGCCAATTGGCACCGGCTTCCCAGCAATGGAGGTCACGCTGAAAGCCGACTGATGGATAAGTGATGCCTTTTCGGACGAAATCATATCCGAAGTTGCCGACATTGATAAACCAGTTGGGTGTCAGCTGTATACTACCGCTACAATTAATAGTGTTAGTAGCAATAAAAAACGTATCCCGTCCGTCCGGCATCCCTTCCCAGTTCAGCGACAGGTTATGGCTGATGCGGAAGTTTTCGAATAGGCTAAGGAAGTCTTTCTCCTCCACCCGCTGCAACCCCCTTTCCCGTCTTTCCAATTCTGCTTCAGCATCATAAACCTCTTCTTCTTTTTCTCCTTCAAATAATGCCCGGATTTTCCCAACGGTGAGATTAGTATTGAAGCGGGCCGTAGCCTGATCGAAGCGCACCACACGATTTTCCGTATCCCACAGCAACTTATTCACGCGCCTGCCATTCTCATTCACCTCGTAAGGGTCAAAGGTAGCCCTCAGCCCAACGGTAGTCATGCCCTTAAACATTCGGGTCGTACCCGAAATATTGACCGGGCTCCACTTTAGGGAATCAGCTGCAAAGTTATAGTTACCCGATACGATAATGTTATCGAATAACTTTAATTTCTGCTCCGTGGAGTCCTTTTTGGAAAAATACTTGGCCTCGAAGATGTTATTCAAACTATAGCCCATACTCATCTGCTGACCGGCAGTAGAAGGGCTGCCAAAGATACCGCCCTGAAAAATGGAATAGGTATCAAACTCATCCCTGGTACCAGGGTCTCTCACCTCCCGGAAGTAACCAAGGTCGGGATCAGTATAGTCCGGAGTGTACCCAAGGGAAATGCTGGGCTTCATCACATGGCGAATACCACGCAGCCAACCCTGGCCAAAACGCATCGTACCAAAGATCTGGGTATTCAGGCTTACACTGGCATTAAATTGCCGGTAAGCCTCAAAGCCCGAGACTTGCCGGTCGGTTATCTCTCCGTATGAAGCCGTGTCTAACGTAGTCTTTCCTCCCGCAACAAGGGTATCTATATCCAGGGCAGCAGGATCAAAATCCTGGCGTAAGGTCCGCAAGTACCACACTTCATCGTAATTTACCGATGGGTTCAGGTTAAAATACTTAAGTACCTTGAAAGAAGTACCCAGATTGGCCCGTTGCTGCATTCCAAACTGAGCATTCTCAATCGTTTCCTGTGTGAAGAGCGTAGAATCCTTAGCCTGAAAACGATTGCGTGCCTCAGCGTCGTAGCGAAAGGTGATCGCTTCATACCATTTTTCGGGCCCGGTGCGGTTCTTGCGCTTGAAAGGATTAATCGCCTGAGTCTGGAATCTTACGTTCGGAAAACTCACCGTCACATCTCCGGTGTTAGAATTCTGATTATGGTTAAAGGAAGCTGTGAGGTTGATCGGCTTGTCCCGCCAGGTTTTACGGAAGTTAAGGTTAGACCGAAGCTGGTTTTCCAGTACCCGCTGATCATTAAAAACCCGCTGCTGATAATTATTACTCTGGATATTGATAGAACCCCCAAAATTAATCGTGGGGTGAGCTGACTGAGCCTGCTGATGACTCCACTGAAAAAGGAAGGATTTTGGGCGGGAGATGTTTCCTTCGAAGTCTTCACTTCTTCGGACGTCATACCCAATATTGAAATTGCCGTTGTACTTGTAGCGTTTATTGTAATTTGAAAGGGCATTGACACCCCAGGTCCCCTTGAGGTATATGTTGCCCGTAAGTGATAGGTTAAAGTGGTCCCCCAGGGGGAAATACCAGCCAATGCCTTCCAGCCCGAAGCCCCACTGTGGCGAATACTGATAATCACGCGGAAACAGCAAGCCTGTGGATCGTCCCTGAGGAATTGGAAAAAACCCAAACGGAAGCCAAACCGGCGTGGGCACATTCATGATTTCCAAATTGGAAGGCCCAACCACTACCAGTTTATTCGGAATCACCTTTTGTTTACGGCTGCGGATACCAAAGTGCGGTTCTTCATGGGTACAGGTGGTAAAAATAGCATCAGAGCTGTACACGATATTTTGATCCTCCTCCGTGCTATCCTGTGCTTCCCGGGTAATAAACTTTGATTTAGTGCCCCGGACCACTATATCATTTTGCATGGTCACTACATCGTAAACCACTCCTTTCTTAGCCGCAAAATTATACCGCATACTATCTGCCGTAAAGGTCTGGCTGGCATCAGAAAACTCCGGAAGACCGGCAGGTTGCCCCAGGCTGTCCGGCATCCCGGAAGCAGTGACAATATTCGTTTGCCAATCAAAGATAATATGAGCTGCTTTCAGATTAATACTCGTATAGCTGACCTCTGCTTCACCGTAAAGGTGGACCCGTTGATTGCCAATATCATAGATCATTGAATCCACCGCGGAATACTGCACTGGCGCATCCAGAGAGTCCTTTGAAAAAGAAATTTCCCGGGTTTTTACCGGTCGGGGCAACAAGGTATCCCCGGACAACGTATCTATTGGGGCGGTTACTCCACCGGTATCCGTTCGTACCTGAGCGGATGGCGGTTGTTTACCCCCCTCATTTACAGGCACCTGTGCTTGCAGATATGGCAAGCAGTTCAGGAAGATTACAATAATTATTGGTAACTTTGTCTTCAAGGATACAATTCTAAGTTGTGCTTATGACGAAAGCGGTAACTCTCCTACCAACGCTGTTTCTACTCGCTTTGCCGTTTACCGGTACCGGGTTTAACTTTTCATTATCCTTTCCGGTGCCCGTCGTAGCGGAAGCAGCACCGTGTCTGGTCTCATCCAGAAACAGCTGCTCACACTACAGGCGCGGCAAAGGTATAAAACCTGTTAGATTATCGGAGGATTTCTCCAAAGGGATACCACTTCCTTTACCGGCTTTTAACCCTGGGCTGCTTTTGCCTAATGATTACCGCATCAAAACAGTTGTTATAGACCCGGGCCACGGGGGGCATGACCCGGGTTGCCTGGGAGGAAATTCACAGGAGAAACACTTAGCACTCGCAATCAGCCAGCGGTTAGCGAAGGAAATGCAGGACCACTACCCCGACCTCAATATCATTCTGACCCGGGACTCTGATATTTTCATTCCGCTACACGAGCGAGCAGCTGTAGCGAACCGTAATGATGCAGACCTATTCATCTCTATCCATTGTAACTATATGCCCGGTTCCTCTGCTACAAAGGGAAGCGAGACCTATGTGATGGGATTGCACACTGCAGAGCACAACCTGAAGGTGGCAAAGCGGGAAAATGCTGCCATCCTTCTGGAAGAAAACTATCAGGCTAATTATGACTACGACCCTAACTCGGCAGAAGGGCATATTATGCTGAATATGTTCCAAAGCGCCTATCTGGAGCAAAGCATTTTATTTGCCGAAAAAGTAGAAGCGCACTTTGCAATGGCCCGGCGAAAGAGCCGGGGTGTGAAGCAAGCAGGATTTGTAGTCCTGAAAGAGACGACTATGCCCAGTGTATTGGTAGAGACCGGTTTTCTAAGTAATCGTGCAGAGGAAGCTTATTTGATGACTGCCCAGGGGCAGGCGGTAGTTTCTAATGCTATGCTTGCGGCATTTGAAGATTATCGCCGGCATGTGGAAAACAGTCCGGAGGCCCGCCCACTGGCCAATGCACCTGTAGCGGTGCCCACCAGAGTGGTCCCTGTTGAAGAATCACAGAAAACCAGGCAACGCCCCGAAGACAACCCACCACCCCTGGCGACCGGTCGTTATCTCGTTGCACGATCTCCAGATGCTTCTCCTCCAGCTCAGCAATATGAAGCACCTACAAGTCAACCGAACAGATCTGTCAATCAGCGCCCTCAGACCGAGGTCCAACCCGAACCCGCTATACAGTCGTTGACACCACAGCCTTCCTACACAACTATTCAACGCCCCTTGCTCCGGGAGGCTACACTGGATGATTTAGGCATTACGCTGCATGTACAACTAGCAGCATCCAAACAGCCACTGGACACTTCTCAGCCTAAATGGGATAATACAGGTTATCTCATCGAGGTGGTCCGGGAAAATGGTTATTACAAATATCAAGCGAAAAATTTCACATCTTTACCTCACGCTCACGAGGCGCAACTTTCATTAGGCAGCAAAGGTTTCCCGGGTACTTTTCTGGTGGCCTACCGCAATGGAGCACGTATCTCTCTGGAAGAGGTCCGGCAGGTAATAGGGACACCATAAAAAGTTAGGGTTCAGAGAAAAATAAGGCTTTCATTTCAAGCAAGCTACTTTTGCACCAGGCAAGGCGCAAAGAACGAGCATAGTCTAGCTACGTAAGTGATGAGCAACGAAGGCTGGGTTTAAAATAGCCGTATCAAATGGGGAAGTTATTCTTCGCTGAACCCTAAGTTAACGGCCGAAAATTACCGTTTTCTCACAAAGGACTATACCTTTGCCACGCTTAAACTCAAACGACCATGTCAAACGAAGTAAAGGTAGGCCTTCTCGCTATTGTAGCGATTGCTGTTTCTTATTGGGGTTATAAATTCATCATGGGCAAGAATGTCTTGCTCAAGTCCAATACCTACAAGGTGTATTACCCTAAAGTGGACCGGATGCAGGTGGGTACGCAGGTCTTCATCAACGGCGTTTCCGTTGGTAGTGTAGCAAAGGTAGACCTGCTGAATGATGTCGACCGTACCGTTGAAGTTGTTCTGGATCTCATTCCTGATATGACCATCCCTAAGGATGCGCGCGCCGTAATCGTCTCAACGGGCTTTATGGGTGGCAAGGCCATCAAACTCATGTACGATAAACCCTGCTCTGGTGACGATTGTGCCGAGCCGGGAGACACGATTGAAGGAGAATTTAAGGGTTTACTCGACTCAATGGTTGGAGAAGAAGCCGTGGGCGACTATGCCAGCATTCTCCAAAAGAGCCTGCAAAAAGTTATTGACACCCTCAATTATGCGCTGCTCAGCGAGGAGAGCGGTTCCCCAATTGCCAATACCATGCGCAATTTGGATGCCACTATGGCAAATCTAAATTCTTCAACTTCACAGCTCGACCGGCTTCTGCGCGGCTCTTCCGGCAATATCGCTTCCTCTCTTGAAAGTGTCGAATCTATTACCGGCAACCTGGAAAAGAACAACGCCAAAATTTCAGCTATCCTGGCTAATGCAGATAGCCTGAGCAGCCAACTGGTTGCCACAGATTTGGAAAAAACGGTGCGCGAAATCAATGCCTCTATTCAGCAACTAAAAGGTACGCTGGAGAACGCCGACAAAGCCATTGCAGGCGTTTCGGGGGTAGTGGAAGGCATCAATGCCGGAGAAGGTACACTGGGACAATTGGTAAAGGACGAAGCCCTCTACCGGAATATTTCCAACCTTACCCGAGAGGCAGATTCTCTGATTACAGACTTTCAGGACCGCCCTTACCGATATATGCCGCTCAAGAGCCGCCGGAGAGTGGAACGCTTTGACCGTCAGGATGCTCAAGCGACTGGGAATTAAGGTAGCGCCCGAAGTGGTGCATGACCCACAAATGAGCCAAAGCCTGAGAAAGGTTATAGACCACCCATGGCAACCTGGGCACAAACTCATGAATGGCAGCTATAACATACCGCCCACCCAATACGCTTCTGAATTCAAGCCATCCGTGGTCTTTCCGCTTCACCAGTTGTCCACCGACGATGTAGAAAAGTTGCCGTTTGGCATCGCTCCGGTCGGGTATAAACTCAAGGTGCAAAAGTTCAAAAGACCCAATCCTGAAAACGGATGTTTCCCCACGCTGATCCACCTTTAACAGGTATTGGAAATGTCTTGGCAGCCAGGTTTGATACCGGCGGGCCACCCAGGTGGCAGAACGGTCTCCGGGATTTGGCAACCGTTGAACACTCCGTACCGTGTTTTTTTCTTCTCGTTTCACTTTCCCTTTTACTATCGGAAGGGGGGGTACTGCTTCGGCCTGGTCTAATGCCTGACGGGCTGAGCTTTCAAAGTCCTGCTCCGGCGGACAGTCTTCCGTCAATAGGTTAGGCTTGACCCTAAGATCCCAGCGAAGCGTTTCGATAAGAGGAGAAACCAGAGTAGGGCTCAGTCCGGAAAATAGCGCTACCCAAAGGCGCGACAAGCCTGGCAAATTGAAAGGAAGTGCAAAAATCCACCTCTTTTTCCCTTTCAGGCGGGCTACCGTTTTAAGCATAGAAAAGTAGGAGGTAACCGCGTACCCTCCAATATCAAAATCTGCATCATAGTAGTCTGGATTACCAAGCACCTGGTCAATAGCAGCCAATGTATCGTTCAATCCAATAGGCTGGGTCACTGAAAGTGTCCATTTAGGGCATAACATCACTGGTAATCGGTCCACCAGTTTCTCAATAATCCGGAATGAAGTACCGCCCGGCCCGACAATTATGCCCGCCCGAAGCGTCGTTAATGGAACAGAAGTGCTTTTGAGGGTTTGCTCCACTTCCACCCGACTGCGTATAGGTCGGGATTGTGGAACTGGCCCCTCCGGAAGGATACCACTCAAAAAAAGGATTTGCTGTATGCCGTTGACCTCCGCAGCTCTGACGAAATTGTCAGCCAGCAGGATGTCGGTATTGTCAAAAGAGCCTTGGTTGAGACGGGTGGAAGGGCGCATGGAATGCACAAAATAGAGCGCGTAGTGAGCTCCTTGCAGGGCTTCCTGACTTCCGGAAAGAGAATAAAGGTCAACTTGCCGCCATTCCACGTTAGGGTCTGCCTGCGCTTTGGACATGGGTTTACGGCTCAGCGCAATGAATCGGTACTTATGCCGAAAGCGACGCATAAACCAACGACCAATAAAACCAGTGGCTCCTGCGATTGCGACGGTAGGTTTCATACTTTCCAAACGGAGATACGATAAGAAGGTTCGCTCTTAGCCAGCTTTGAAAATCTTTGCAGGAAGGGCATCATTGCAGGTGGCCAGCATTTCCCGTGTGGTTTTCTTTAACCGGGGATGCACCAGATCCGGCGCAATAGCCAATAATGGGGCCAAGACAAAGTTACGCTCGTGCAGGTGTGGGTGCGGCAGGGTAAGCTGGCTACTTTCCCAAATCTGGTCGCCATAGTATAGCATGTCGATATCAATCAGGCGCTGCCCCCACTTTTGAACTCGGACACGCCCCATAACCTGTTCAATATCCAGTATGGTATCCAGCAAGGCAATAGGGTCAAGGGTTACCTCCATCTCAATCGCCTGATTGAGAAAGTCCGGCTGGTCCCGAATGCCCCAGGCT
>Ga0307933_1000033_pt1 | contig 128907 bp, 97 predicted proteins | sample OrgLakmetageno88_FD_201811 | JGI IMG/M metagenome (GOLD analysis project Ga0307933, IMG submission 201811) | Saline water microbial communities from Organic Lake, Antarctica - #88 | ecosystem: Environmental > Aquatic > Non-marine Saline and Alkaline > Saline | place: Antarctica: Organic Lake...
GCTAGTAAGATATTATATAGATTGCCCGTTATTTAATACTTGACAGACCACTAAATGCCCCGGGGTGTTGCAGGGCTCAAATGCCTTTAGCTTGCCCTCGCCCGCCTCGTACTGCAGCGCCAAAAGCAGCGTGCCTACACCAAAAAGCACTTTCAGCAGCCGGATTTGGGGGATTTGGGCGGGCTGGAGTTGTAATTATCACCGCACCAACGTCACATCCCCCTGCAAGGTCTGCACCGCTTCCTGCCGCTCTACCTGATACTGCATGAGGTAGAAATAGACCTCCGTAGGCGCAGGCTCCCCGTCCTGTTCGCCATCCCAGGGCAGGGTGGCGTCTGAAGTTTCATAGACCAGGTTGCCCCAGCGGTTGTAAATGCGCGCAGCAGGAAGTTCAGGAAGACCGGTTCTTCACAGTCGCTCAGCGGGCCAAAGGTATCGTTGGTATTGTCGCCATTTGGGGGGCTACATTACCTCGTCGTTGCGGTTCCATATCTTACCGGAGGCCTGCCCCGATTGCTCCGGGTCCCGGCCGCCACCATTGGTATAAAAGAGGACATTGCCTTCCGTATCCGAGACAATAGCACAGCCCTCAAAGGCTTCCATCGCACCGCCAGGCACCTGTACGGGATTGCCACCGGAGAAATCCAGCCCGGCAGCTGCACCGAAGTACCAGACTGTACCTGCATTCTGGGCAGAGAGCAACAGTGGGGACAACAGAAAAAAGCAGAGTAGTTATTTCATTGTCATTTTCGCGTTTGTGGCTACAAAGCTACGGCATATTCCCATTGCACTTTTCAAATTCTACCTATATTAACCGTCAAAAATCAGGCACTATGCCAAAAAGTGTAGCGATTATCGGGGCGGGCTGTTCGGGCCTGGCTGCCATCAAAAACATGCAGGATGCCGGTCTGACGGATATCGTCTGCTACGAGAAGAACGATCAAATCGGTGGCAACTGGGTCTTCACCGCCGGGGAATCCCACTCCAGCGTTTGCGAAACCACTCACATTATCTCCTCCAAGGCGCTCTCCGCCTTTGAGGGGTTCCCTATGCCCGACCATTATCCGGACTATCCTTCGCATAAGCAGGTTTTGGCTTACTTTCAGGATTACGCCCGGGCCTTTGAGCTGGAAAAGTACATTCAATTCAACACCGCAGTGGCCAAAGCCGTTGAACGGCCCGACCACCGCTGGGACCTCATGCTAAGCGATGGTAGCGAGCGTACGTTCGACTATCTGATTGTTGCCAATGGTCATCATTCTACCCCCCGCTGGCCGGACATACCCGGCACCTTTGAAGGCGAATACCTGCATTCGCACCGCTTCAAAACCAATACGCCCTTTGCAGGCAAACGGGTGCTGGTCATCGGGGCGGGCAACTCGGGTTGCGACTGTGCCGTGGAGGCCAGCCGGGTAGCTACCTCCACTGCTATCAGCCTAAGGCGCCCCACTTACATCATCCCGAAATTCCTGATGGGGAAGCCGACCGATACCTATAATGCCTTGCTGCAGCGCATCCCGAAGCTCCTGCGGGCACCGATACAAAAGCTCAGCCTGCAATTGCAGATCGGAAAGTACGAGCGCTATGGGCTAAAGACTCCCGATTATCCGATTACTGCCTGCCACCCTACGCTCAACTCGGAACTCCTTTACCGTATCCGGCACGGCCGGGTGAGCCCCAAAGCTGGTGTAGCGCGATTTGAGGGTAAAACCGTACACTTTTCAGATGGCAGCAGCGCAACGTACGATACGGTTATTGCCGCAACGGGCTACCGGATCGCCTTCCCTTTCTTCGAAGAAGGGCTGTTTGACTTTGAAGACGCCTATCGCATTCCGCTTTACCTGCGGATGATCACACCGGGCCACCCACGGGTCTTTTTTATCGGGCTGGTGCAACCACAGGGGTGCATTTGGCCATTATCGGATTTGCAGGCTCAATTAGCAGCACTAAACATCACCGGCAGATGGGCGCTGCCCGAAAATATTGACCAACTGGCGGAAGCCGAGTGCGATGAGATCGAACGGGAATTTCAGCAGGCGCGGCGGCACAGCCTTGAAGTACATTTTCACCCCTTTGCGGAAAAAATCCGGGCACAAATCAGAGCCGCCGCAGGTAAGCGACCTGCCGTACCTGTATAGGAAAAGAATTGACCTCCGGGATGTCCTCCCCTTCGAAGGTTTGGTTACCAGTGGTACGGATGGCTTCGAGTTTCCCGGAGATGATTTCGTAGGTCATCACGCCCTCTTTGACTTCGGCTGTGCTCAGCAATAAGCTGCCCATCACATCAAACCGGCTGTACATTTTGCCATTGAGCAGATAAGCATCCATTTCGATGGTGTTTTGCTCATCGATTTTATACCAACCCAGTTCCGGCTTTACCGGCTTCAGGAGGTAGTCACGTTTGCCCGCTTCCCGATCCTCCCCGTAGATAATGGTGTAGGTGTAGCAGGAATCACGGGGCAGGATATGCAACTCCATCGGCACCTCCTGCTGTTTCCCCTGAAGGCTGTAGATTTCTAAAGTACCTGCCCACTTCCCAATCCATTCTCCGGGTAGCCCCAGGCTATCCAAAGCTTCCTGAGCGGCAAGTGGCTGACAAAAAATAAGAAACAGTAAGCCTAAACTAATCGGTTTCGCTATCTTCATGGCAATAATTTTAACCGCCCACAAGATAAGATATGCGCCTCAACTTCTTTATTGCCTTGGTCTTTTTGCCCGTAATTAGCAGTATTGCCCAAGTCCCCTACTTCCAGCAGCAAACCGACTACCGCATCGACGTGCATCTCGACGATCAGGCTCATGTCCTGCGCGGCCACCTCAACCTCATTTACCACAATAACGCCCCCGAGGCCCTCGACACCCTCTACTTCCACCTCTGGCCCAACGCTTACCGCAATCAGCAAACCGCTTACGCCAAACAGGCCCGGCGCATGGGCGAGACCGACTTCCACTTTGCTACAAAAGATCAGCTCGGCGGTATCGACTCCCTGCGCTTCACAGTTGATGGGGACACAATAGCCTGGAATTACCACCCAGAACATATCGACATCGCCCTACTGACCCTGCCGCAATCGCTGCCACCCGGTGCACAGGTGGAGATCAACACGCCCTTCCGGGTGGATTTGCCCTACACCTTCTCCCGCCTTGGGCACGTGCAGCAGAGCTACTCCATCACACAGTGGTACCCTAAGCCTGCCGTGTATGACAACGAAGGCTGGCACCCAATGCCCTACCTCGATATGGGCGAGTTTTATTCAGAATTTGGAAACTACGAAGTCAGCATCACCCTGCCGGAAAACTATCAGGTGGGGGCGACCGGTACCCTGCAAAATTCGGCCGAGCGCCAACGCCTGCTTGCGCTAAGCCAACAGCCACTGCCCGAAGATGTCAGTGAGGATTTCCCTCCTTCCGCAGAAGCCTACAAAACGTTGATCTATAAAGCTGAAAACGTGCACGACTTCGCCTGGTTTGCCGACAAGCGATTTCAGGTGCGTCACGATACCGCGACCCTGCCTTCCGGCAAAACGGTGGAGGCCTGGGCTTTTTTCGCGGCCGAAGACCAGGACTACTGGGACAAAGGGGCATTTTACGTCAAGCGGGCACTGGAGTTTTACTCCGAAAAGGTGGGTGAGTACCCTTATCCGCAAGCTACTGCAGTACAAACTACCCTCGGCGCAGGCGGCGGCATGGAGTACCCCATGGTTACCAATATCGGCGGGGTGGGCAGTGCCAAATCGCTGGATATAGTGATCACGCATGAAGTGGGGCACAACTGGTTTTACGGTATCCTGGGCTCCAATGAGCGCGACCACGCCTGGATGGATGAAGGGCTGAACAGCTACTACGAGAAGCGGTACACCAAAGCTTATTATCCCAAAACCGAAGATTCGGGAGTAACTGGATTTTTACTGCGCAGTACCCCGATGAAAGAACAGGAATTTGCCTATCTGTTCCAAGCCCGCCGCAACTTGAACCAGCCATCGGATACTCACTCGGATGCCTTCAAACCCATCAACTATCTGGTTGGTGCCTATGTATTGCCGCCACTGGCTTTAAACCTCCTTGAAGGGTATGTTGGTACCGAAGCTATGGACAGCGCAATGAATACCTACTATCAAAAGTGGCAATTCCGCCATCCGCAGCCGGAAGACCTCCGGCAGTCGCTGGAGACGACCCTGGACCAAGACCTGGACTGGCTGTTTGACGGATTAATGGAAAGCAAAGGGTATATTGACTACGCCATCACCAAGGTGGAAGCACAAAGCCGGTCGCTGCGCGTGGAAGTGACGAACCGGGGGGATATTAAAAGCCCGGTAGCCCTATCGGTAATGCGTGGAGATTCGTTGGTGGCAACGGAATGGTCTAAAGGCTTTAGCGGTAAGCGTACGCTGCGGATCGACAAAGCAGGGGGCGATATGCTGGTACTCGATGCTCAGCGGCATGCCCCTGAACTCTACCGCCGCAATAATTACTATCGGCTTAGCGGTCCGCTCAAGTCTGTACGCAGGCCCGAGCTGACATTCCTGCCCACTGCAACGGATGACACCCGGGGCAACCTGCTATGGAGCCCGGCAGTAGGCTGGAACAACTACGACAAGCTCATGGCAGGGCTCCTGTTGGGCAATCATACACTTCCTGAGCAACGCCTGGAGTGGAGAGCAGCACCGATGTTCGGCTTCGGCAGCAAGGACCTGGCGGGGCTGGGTGCCTTACACTACAATTTCTACCCCCGTAAGAGCAATGTTTTCCACAGGGTACGCCTGGGCATAACCGGGCAGCGATTTAATAAGGCGTTTAATGCCAGATTTGACGAACGGACCGGATACCAACGCCTGCAGCCTTACCTTCGGTTTGACTTCTCCCCGGACCCAACCGATAATACCTACGCCCGCCTGCAACTGCGGGGCATCTGGCTGCAGGAGGAGTTCCTCGACCTCACCGACTTGCTACCACCTGCCCGCCGGACGGAGGAAAGTACGCTGCAGGAAGCCCGCTTCACCTACGAACAACGGCGCAAAATCAACCCCTACCAATGGACCGCCGCACTGGAACATCAAGCCTTTGAAGACGTATTCGGGGATACCGAACGCTATGTGAAGGCGTCCTTTGAGATAGACTGGAACTTCAACTACAGCCGCCGGGAGGCTGTCCACCTCCGGTTATTCACCGGGTATTTTCTGTACAGCACGCTCCGAGATGATAATCTCGTCAGCCCTGTAGCCTTCAACCTGGTCTCCAATGGGGGCAATGACTATCGCTACGATGACCTCTACCTGGGCCGCAGCGAGATGGAAGGCATCTGGTCGCAGCAAATCAGCCGGCGGGACGGTGGATTTAAAACGCCAATTGGTAATACCTCCGGGCTGGGACGCAGCAATAGTTTTATTTTTGCCGCGAATTTCAAAGTGGACCTCCCAAGAGATGCCATTCTTGGTATTCCACTCAAGCCCTACCTGGACATCGGCTACTTCAATGATAGCCGCTCCTTTATTGACGATCCAACCTTTTCCGATCAGTTCCTCTGGAATGGGGGCCTGATGCTGGACCTTTTTGATGAGCGCCTGGCGGTATATTTCCCCCTCATCAGCTCTAAGAATATAGCCGATCAGCTCGAACTACGGGGCAACTACTTTACCCGCATCGGCTTTCAGCTTGACCTCAGGCGGATGAACCCGTGGAAATTGCTGGACCGACAGGAGTTGTAATCTGCCAGCAGCCTGTCGGAGATGTGCTGATGCGGCGAGAGCGAGCAAATATTGTTCTGAACAAGGCACGAAGAAGGAACAGAGCCTGAGCTACGTGACTGATGAGCAACGAAGTACAGAATAATATTTGCCGTTCGCAAACCATTGAGCGCCTCTCCGACAGGCTGCCAGGTCGTAAAACAAGGAACGCCCCATTACTGACCAAAAGGCAGCAATAGAGCGTTCAATTTCAGTCGGGTAATTCGTAAAGCGTGTTATTCCTTCGTACAGTCCAGGCAAAGCAGCCCTTCTTCGGTCATTTGCCAGGTGCTGCCGGGGTTGTCATATATTCGGGGGCGGTACTCCACCTTGTCCGCATCATCAATGTAGAAGCGGGTATCGCCATCGAAGCGGATGTGCCTGCCCACCGGCACTCGAAGTATGGCGCGTACTCCTTGCGCACGCCACTTTGTGCCACTCGGAATACGAAAGTAGGAAGGCAAAGTCAGGGCATCGGCAGCCACCTGCTCCTGATAGTCTATACCCGCCGCCAGGTCCTCTGCCATGGCGAGATTGGTACCCCGGGACTCCAGGCGCTCTTCCAGAGTAAAACCTTCGCCCTCGCCTTTTCGGATTTCCAGATCCACATTATCGCTGACGATCGCATCGCTATAGAAGAAGAGGGCGCCATCAATATTGAACTGATCATTAGCTGGTACGGACTCATCAATGCGGAAGTTAAGGGTGTCGGCAGTTATTCCGGTGAGCTCTATCCGGCGGTCGATGTGGGCTTCGTTGCTGAAGTCGCGCGCCACAAAGGTAAGCACACCAATCAGGCTGATGATATTCAGGATCCAAAACCCGGTCAGCCCAGCCCGCCAGGAGCGGCTCATACGGGTGCCGTACAACAATCGGGTGATAGAGAGACCTGCACTGAGCAAGACCATTCCGAAAATGATCAGGACGTTAAATGCACCCATCAATGAAACCATCGGCCAATCTGGGGAGAAGTAATCCAGGTAGGGCCAAAAGAATACCGCGCCGGTCACGCCGGCTACCCAGGATACCAGGAAGGCCAGTATGAGCAAGGCACCAATGAGTAGTAGCAATGGCTTCCACAGCTGACTGATTAAATGAACCAGCACAGACAGTACTTTGCCGACAAAGCCGACAATTTGCCGGAGCAAATCACCTAGTGCTCCACCACCGTTTTGCCCTTTTTTTTTACCGCCAAACTCCGAGACTTTATGGGAAATATGCTCGACTTCCTCCTCTATAATGCGCCCGATATTCGAGACATTAATGGGTTCACCGCGCATAGCCAGGCGATCGCTTGCCGTCTCTGCCTTAGGAAGTATAGCCCAAAGGATGAGGTAAGCGGGAACGCCAAAGCCACCGGAGATGGTCACTAAAATGAAGAGCAATCGTATCCAAAGGGGATCATTGATGCCAAAGTAAGCTGCGATACCCGAACAAACGCCACCAATGGTTTCGTCATCAGGGTTTCTGAACAGGCGCCTACCGGTACGGTAATCACCTGCACGCTCGCGCTCGCGTCTCTGTTCGCTGCCAGCTACCGGCTCATCGATGGGTTCTGCCCCAAAGTCTTCCGGCGTGCCCATGATAACAATAGCGTCTTCCACCTCCTTCAGCGCAACAATCTCCCGCTGTCCCAGGCCTTCCAGGAACAGCTCTGCCATACGGGCTTCAATGTCTTGAGTAATTTCCTCGTAGCCACCAGACTGCCTAAAGTGAGCGTGTATGGTGTCGAGATACCGGGTCAGGTGCTCGAGGGCATCCTCGTCAATCGTAAACGGTACACCGCCCAAGTTGATTTGCTGTACCTTATTCATTGTAGTTGATATTTTGCGTGGAATGATCGACCGCCTGCACCAGGGAGCCCCAGGTCTGCAGCAGCTCTTCTAAAAAAGCACGGCCGGTTTCTGTAATGGAGTAATACTTGCGGGGCGGGCCCATATTGGACTCCCGCCAGTTGTACTCCAGCAGCCCCTGGTCCTTCAGGCGGCTGAGCAGCGGATAAAGCGTGCCCTCCACAACGATAAGCTCTGAAGCTTTGAGCTCGGCGATGATGTCCGAAGGATAAGCTTCCTTCTTCGATGCAATCGCCAGCACGCAAAGCTCCAGAACGCCTCGCCGCATTTGGCGCACAAGCTGCTGTCGGGTTTTATCTAAATCTTTAGCTTTCATACCCACAAATATACGAGTTAACAAGGTACTATGCAATACAAAGTACCTTACCTCACCCAGTATCTTCTATCAACAACTACTATAGCCCGATGAATGGAAGGCCCCTTTCCGACAGAAACAGGTATGGCCAGGATAAAGGGGTGTATAACGAAGTGCCGGCCTTACAGGGCTTAAACCAACTGCCATTAAATTCCTGGGGCGTTGCCCCAGTCAATTATCTACCATTCCTTCGCAGTTTAAGCCATTTGACGGTTCAATTTGTTATACACACAGGATAAAGGGGCGCTTTCGGCGTATTGCTTAAATGCTTACCTTTGCAACTCAAGAACCGCTAAGAAATCATCCTTATGAAGCATACCATACTTACACTAGTACTTACCTTAACCAGTTCTATTGCCCTTCTGGCCCAGCCAGTTATTGAAAACGGGACCTTCCCTCAGGTAGGCGACTCCCTTAGAACAGCGGTTGACAACCTGCCTTCCGGAATTGACCTGGAGAATGACGGTGCCAATCAAAACTGGAACTTCACCACTCTTCAGTCTGCCTTTGTAAATTCTACGCCAATACTCACCGTACAGCAGGCAGAAGGCTATTTCGGCTTCCCGGGTGCGGACTATGCGGTGATTGGCGAGAATGCCAACTTCTTCTACCATACTACCGCAGGTCAGGTAGAACTGCTCGGCTTCTTTGGGCAAGACCCCGCCGGGCTTGGTATTGAAGGTATTTTCCACTACGAGCCACCGCTCGTTGAGCGCCGGGCGCCTCTGGAATATCAGGATGTTAATACCTTGTCCTCCAATATCAGTTTTGCCTTTTCAGCAGACGACCTACCCGAGCAGATAACAGATATGCTGCCGATCTCCCCGGACTCGATCAGGATACGCCTGAATTTAGACCGAACAGAAGAGGTCGACGCCTGGGGCACGTTGACAATTCCCGGGGGTATTTATGATGTCCTCCGCGAAAAGCAAACAGAGGTGCAGCAGGTTCGTCTGGATGCCAAGATTGGTTTCTTTAATTGGTTTGATATTACAGATATCATCCTGGAATTGCTCCAACTGGAAGCACTTGAACCCAGCACCTCCATTAATTATCGGTTCCTGAGTAATGAGACTATAGAGCCCATTGCTGAGGTAGCAACGATTAACGAAGGGGCGACGATTTCCAGCGTGACCTATAAAGCGGGCACCATTTCCAACCTGCGCCCGGAAGAGTTAGCATTGCCCGGTGTATATGCCTATCCGAATCCTGCCATCGTCAACGTTCGCTTCGAATTCACCAACCTTCCGGCCGATAATTACACCGTGAGCATCTTTAATATACTTGGCGTGAAGGAGTGGTCCCGGCAGTACTACGTCGATGGGAAGCGGGTAGAAAAAGTGGACATCTCTGCCTTGCGTAAAGGCACTTATTTCTACAGTATCGCAGACAGCAGGGGCAAAATACTGGTGACGAAGCGGTTAATTGTAGTGCGGCCGTAGCATAGAATCCCCCCGGTTATACCTCATCTTCGCGCAGGCATTCCGGGAAACCCTTGCACAGAAGGTTTGAAATATAAAATTCTAATAGCGTTTATTAACGTAAATTTTGTATGTCCCTGAATTGTCTTTTTCACCAGCTCTGCATCACGTCCTCACCTTCGTAGCTTAGGCTACGAGGTTCCGGGCGTTCTCCCGCTGTTTGGCGGGACAGGTCTTGATCTAGCAAAAAATCCTAATCCATGCCCTATACAAAACCTACATTAATAAACTCTGATGAATAGATACTTTTTTATCGCTTTACTGCTAACCGGAATACTATACAGCTGCGGGAGTGACGGGAGCGCAGATAGCCAAAATGATACCACTGAACCTGCCACTAACCCGGTAGCGGAAGTGCCCAGCTACCCCAGTGTACCAGCGGATACCATCAAGGCACTTTTTAATGAGTGTGACTACATTGACTATGTGTTTTACTACACTAATTTTAGCGTAAGCCAAAAAGAACAACGGGACATTCAAACGGCGATCACCTATATTGCCTCCGAAACACCCGAGATCAACCCCAACTGCAAGCCAGTTGGTCGCATTTTCTATCAGGTGGAAGGGGAAAACCGGGTGGAAGCAGACCTTTACTTCAGTCAGGGGTGTATGTACTACCTTTTCTACGAAGATGGAAAGCCAGCTTACGCCAACCGAATCATGCCCAACGGCATCAGCTTCTACACTAAAATATTCCAAAGGGCACCGTCGGCACAGTAAATACCGTATGAACGATAAAAAGTACGCTGTCATAGACCTCGGCACCAATACTTTCCACCTGCTTATTGCACAGCCCGGGCAAAGTACTCCAATCAGAGAGGTCTACAGAGAACGGCAGTTTGTGCAACTGGCAGAGGATGGCATCAGCACTATAGGCGAAGCTCCTTATAACAGGGCACTAAATACGCTGCGCCATTTCCGGGCCATGCTCGATCAGTATGGTGTACCAGTGGAACAGGTCAAAGCCTTTGGGACCGCTGCTTTACGCACGGCCAGCAACGGATCGGAACTTATAGCCGCCGCACGGATGGAAACGGGTATCGCCATACAAACCATCAGTGGAGATGAAGAAGCCAGGCTTATTCACAAAGGGGTACAGTTAGCAGTTCCGGACCCTGAAGAGCGCATGCTCATTATGGACATTGGGGGTGGCAGCGTGGAGTTTATTATCGCTGAGCGGGGACAGGTACGCTGGGCACAAAGCTTCCCGATAGGAGTAGCTGTACTCTACCGGGACTTTCACCACACGGAGCCTGTCAGCCCAGAGGAAGAGAGGCAGTTACGTGCCTTTTTGGGCAGTCAGCTACGCCCCCTGCAGGAGAAGCTTTCCCAGTATCCGACCCCATTTCTGGTAGGCGCATCCGGTACATTCGATGTTTTGGAACAGTACGTTGGTAAGCGCCCCGAAAAAGGTTTTTGCAGCAAGATTCAGAGACCGGTCTTTGCCCCTTTCTTTCAAAAGGTCACAGGTATGACATTGGAAGAAAGGTATGCCCTGCCCGGTATACCTGATGCCCGGGCAGCTATGCTTAGTGTAGCGCTCATCCTGGTAGATGAAGTCTTAAAAATGGCGAATACAGAGCAGATTATCGTCTCCGCATTCGCCATGAAAGAGGGGATGCTTAGTGAATTGATGCAAGACCGGTAATTGCTCCGGGAAATACTATATCAACTACTTATCGTCACCGAAGAATGCCAGAATCTTGTCCGCCAGTTCCAGTCCTATATTACCTCTTGCCTCAAGCGTGGAAGCACCGATATGCGGTGAGCAGGAAATCTTTGGGTGTTCCAAAAGCGCCTGCCGGGGCATTGGTTCATCTTCATAAACATCGAGGCCAGCGCCACTGAGCTTCCCACTATTGAGTGCTTCCAGCAAGGCTTCTTCATCAATTGCGCCGCCGCGGGCCGTATTAATCAGGATAGCCCCATTTTTCATCTGAGCAATTTCTTCTGCCCCAATAATAGCTTTGCCGCCGTCAAAGGGCACATGTATGGTCAGGTAATCGGAGTTTGAAAGTACTTCCTCCCATTCGTAGGTATCAAGATGAACGGAAAGGCGCACATTGCCGGAATTATAAACATTAATTCCGATGTCTGCCTCATCCACCACTAGGTCTAGCGGCATGACCTTCATACCCAAGCCAACGCCGATGCGTGCCACTTCCCGGCCGATACGGCCAAAGCCAACGATACCCAGTGTACGGTTGTGCAACTGGAGGCCATTAGAGCACTTTGCTTTCATTTCTTTAAAGCTCCCACGCCCTTCCTCCTGCATTAGACGGTGGGCAGTCTGCAAATTCCGGCTGACGGAAAACATATGGGCAAAAACAAGCTCTGCAACCGACTTGGAAGATGCGGCAGGTGTATCCATAACCGTAATGCCCTTTTCACGGGCGTAGTCCACATCGATATTATTAAGCCCCACCCCTGCCCTGGCAATGATTTTAAGGTTAGGGCACTGATCAATAAGTGCTTTTCTGATTTCTGTTGCACTGCGCACGATCACCACGTCGTACTCCGGTAATACCTCAGGCATTTGGGCAGGATCCACTTTTTCAATATCTACAGTGTAACCCGCCTCGTGCAATAAGGTGACGCCATCCTGATGCAGTCCGTCCGTAGCCAATATCTTTACCATTTATCGTAGCCGTTTAGGTGAATGAATGTATAGTAGAACACACCGGATAATAGGTGTTTTTAGGGAAAACATCTAGTCTTTAACCCTAATTCTGTTACTCCGGCAGGTATTTAGGCTGGAAAGAGGCATCCTCTACCGTCCTGAAACCAAGATAGCACTCTTGCCGAAATATCTGGCAGAGAGTGCTATCTTGAATAAACTAAAAAATATGAATTCAAATGCGCAAGCGCATCAGACATTATAAATATCAATTATATAGAAGATAGACGCCGCATTTTTTTGTCCTGTCAAGGCGGGAAACGTAGGCATAGCTGGAGCTACGCCGAGACTTCTCGATGCAGAGATTGCGAAAAAGGGCAAGTCTAAACCTATATTAATTGGTGTTCATAATGTCTATTAATTATTGACGTTCTCCTTTTCGCTGTAGATCGGGAAGTTAGCTCCGGTATAGTGGCTGAACTTTTTTCCGGAAGTTACCGGGAAGTTATACTTCTTCATAAAGGTTTTGAGTACAGCCGCCAGTTCCAATGTATCAACATTGCGGGAATCCGGACGCAAAAGATAGCCCAGGTGTGCGATACTTCCGTCAGCATTCCAGAAAGCATGCAGCCATATTTTTACCCCTTTCAGGTCATACGACAGTTTGTCCGCATGTTTTTGCAGTTCCTTCATCATGGACATCCAGTGGTTGAAGGCCTCCTGCGTGTTGTAATCAGAAACTTCCAATAAGGTTTGCTGGTATTCCTGTTTGGCCACTTCGTACCCCTTTTCATTCTGTCCTAAGATAAAAACAGCTGGCAATTCAGCCGTTTGGGCGGTCACAGCGGAAGCCCATAGTGTTGACAGCAAAAGGAATGTGCATAGCATTTTCATACGCTAGTTAGTTTTTCGCTCCGTCAAAACAGGAGCAATTATGATTTAAGTTTTTGGAATATACATTAGAGCTTATTAATGTAGGTTTCGTATGGGTCATGGATTAGGGTTTTTTGCCAGATTAAAGAACGCCCGGAATCTCGTAGCCTGAGCTACGAAGGTGAGGACGTGATGCAGAGCTGGTGAAAAAGGCAATTCAGGAACCTGCAAAATTTACTTTAATAAACTCTATTACGCTTGTAACAAGTAGATGAACGGAATAGCACCGTCTCTTTGACGTAGTGTAAAGTTAGCAATATATCGTTGTTGAATGGCTTTTCAATCTGTTAAAAAAGTTCAATATCTGACCCGCTAATGTTAAGTCCCCTTAAAATTCATCGAATTTGCCTGGTTTGTGGTCTAAAAAACAAGCACCGCCGCCAGATATTACCTTAATTTGCAGCTTATGGTAATAGATGTCATATTCGCCGTTTTCGCCCTATGGGGTTTCTATCTCGGGTTTTCCCGGGGTATCATCAAGACGGTCTTTACGATTCTTTCGGTCGTATTTGGCCTGATGATGGCATTCCGTTTCGGACCAGATGTGACTAGCTTCCTGGAAACCGCTGTCAATGATAACGCACTCATGTTCCTGGCGGGGTTCCTATTGACTTTTGTGCTTACCATGGTCATCATCCGCCTGTTCGCCAGTTTCCTGGAGGGTGCCCTGGAATCTGCCAATATCAACTTTATCAATCAGGCCATTGGAGGTACGGTTATGGCCGGTATTATGGTCTTATTGTACAGTGTATTGCTTTGGTTTGGCGACCGCTCCCATCTTATCAATGAGGAGGCAAAGCAAGAATCCACAACGTATACCTACCTGGAGCAATACCCCGAACTCGTTTGGTACTATGGTGAAAAAGCCAAGCCTGTTCTGGAAGATTTCTGGGACCATTCTATAGACTTTATGGACCGGCTGGAAGACGCCAAAGTACAACGGGAAGAGAGCGACCCCGTCATATACGACCTTCCGGATGAAGAAGAGCCACGGCGGCGTTAATCTTCTCTAAATTCTATAGAAAGCGAAGTGGGCTCAGACTCCCCGTTGACCTGCAACAAATAGGTATAAGCTCCACTATTGTAGGGTTCGGCCCCAACGTAATCGATTGGCTGCAAGGTAAGCGTATCACCTGCTATAACCGCCCGCAAATAAGCGTAGCTGTAAATAAAATCGAAAGGCTGATACGCAGAAGTAGCGCCCGGAGCAATATTTTCGTAAACCTGATAGCCTCCTGCACCGGGCTCTACCTCAAGTGACTCAATCGTAAAATTGCTCTGGTTCTGCACCCGGAGTGCCACACCATCATGACCGGGCAATACCTGATCATCTTCTTGCCCGCAGGCTGCTACCATAAGCGGTACGATCAACAGCCATAATATTCTATTCCTCATCGGAGACATTTATACTGAAAAGATGAAAAGCAGGACAAAAAGGTTAGGTGCATGTTTGGAGGTGCCCTTCGATTGATAACCAAACATACACTAAAGCTACTTCAGCTTAGATAACATCTTTCTGGCATTAGCATTATCAGGATTGATCTCCAGCGAACGTTCATAACTCTGCTTTGCTTCGCTTTCCTGCCCATTTTGAAAATAGGTCTCAGCCAGGCTATCGAAGGCATTTGCAGAGTTGGGGTGGTTTTTGGTATTGTACTGCATGACCAGCAGCGCTTCTGCTTTGTGCCCGCTATTCAAAAAGAAATACCCGATCTGGTTAACTTCCCATTCACCCAGGAAAGCCTCACCCGTTTCTGTCAGTTCCTGAAAGCGCTGTATTGCAACAGTGGCACTTTCCTGCTGCAGAACTTCCCGGATCACCCGTGCTCCGTCCGGCAACGGCGGCAGTAGTTCAATCAGCTCCATTTCCCAAGTCAATTTCTCGCCGGGCAAATTAAGGGCTTTCTTGCTTCGCATCGCCTCTTGAAACTCCTTAACAGGAATATAGAAGCGGTATTTACCGCCTTCCTGCATCACAGAGAAGGCTTGCTGAAGCTGAGGAGAGAGCGCTGCAATGCGCTGGTAATCCGGAACGCCAATCTGATAAGTGGATACCAGCACTTGTCCGTTATCCGTAAGCAGCTGATTGTGCGTAAGTGCACCGTCCCCGGTCGTAAGTTTGGGGCCCTTGCCCGGCTTCAGTTCTTCATAACTCCAGCCATTGGGTGTTTCCTGTTGGGCATGTAGACCCAGATTCAAAATAAGAACCAGGCATAGGGGGGATAGCCAATTCTTCATCATGTTGTTTTTTGGTGTCAGTTCAAAACGCTGGCTCATGCCAGACATATTATAAATTTATCTATAAAATTAGTTTAATTATATATCCTTCCCCACCTTTTGTCTAACTTTAACACATATCCCCGCTAGCACGACCACCACTCATTGCCGATCCCAGGGATCCACATCAAATCGTAAATCCAGCAATCGGAGGCGGTAGCGTTTATCTATGCGCACCTTTTTGTAGCGGACTAGTTTCATCAAGGCATAACCAATGCTGGCAGACGCGGCAGTAACTATGGCATCACTGGTACTGTAGCTGGTTTCCGGGTCGCCATCAGCGGCATAACCAATTAATGCGAAACCAGACCAGGCACCCCCAAAAACCATAAGCGATGCCCCTATTGTTTTACCCCAGGCTCTTGGAAAACGCAGTACCGCAATATCGTGTACATTCACATAGCGGTCCCCAAAAACAATAAGGCTATCTTCCACTTTAATGTCCTCAATATACCCTTCTCTAAACATATCTTCTCCTTTCAGCCGGTAATCCAGGATAGCGCCAATTTGGATTTTCTGGCTCTTCGGGTCACCAAACTTTTCGATCTGTAGGACTTTCTGAGCAGAAAGCGCACAGGCGGAAAACAAGACCAGGCACAACAGTATAAAAAGACGCATAAGGCAATTTATTTTACCCAAAGAACATTTACCGGGCAGTTGGGTTGGCTGAACGTTGTTTTTTCAAAAACCGGCGGATCATCACCTGGATAGCCTGCTCGATCTGAGCGAAAGGTAAAGGCTCTTTGGCTACATAAAGGAGCACAAAATCAAAGCTGGTGGCATCAGCCGGTAGTCTTTTGTAAAGCCGGTGCTTATTCAGGCGCCACGCCTCCCGGACCTGCCGTCGAATCCGGTTGCGGTCCACAGCTTTGGGGAATTTCCGCTTGGGGACACTTACCGTCATACGCACCGGCGCTTCGGCATAGTGCTCGCTTTCGCGAAAAATCAAGCGCACCGGATACTGGGCAAAGGAAGGCGACTGTCCGGAAAAAAGCCTTTGTATAGCTTTCCGGCTCTTCAACCGCTCCGCCTTTAATATTTTTTTTCTTGGTTTCATCCCCTGTAATTACTGGGTTTTTTCCGATTTATTAAAATTTTTTTCTCCGCTGGTTATGGAATTTCCGGGATTCTCCGACAATTAATTAGAAGCCCACCTGAAAAGGGCTGCATTTTTCACCCATTAAACCAAATCAATTATGGAAAAGCAAATGCTGTTTACCGAGACTGTGAAAGGCGAAGGCCGAACTTATTTTTTCGACATGAAGGAAGCCAGTAACGGCAAACCTTACCTGTGCATCAGCGAGTCCTCTAAAAATAAGGAAGGCGAGTTCGAGCGCCACCGGACCTTCGTATTCGAAGAAGACTTTGAGAAGTATGCCACCGCCGTTGCCAACGCGATGGAAGCTTACGCAGGATTGGAAAAGGCAAAGGCCGCATAGCCGGGCTCACCAACTCAAAACACCTCTCTGTAACACTCAGTGCCCTGCTGCTTCAACGCGTCGGGAGCGGGGCCTTTTAAAACACACCTCCTATGACCTATCCACCCCAAAACCTGTCCATCAAGAGCTGGGCAGAGGCGGATCGCCCGCGTGAGAAACTATTGCACCAGGGGAAATCGGCTCTCTCAGATGCAGAACTCCTCGCTATTCTGATCGGCTCCGGTACGAGAGAAGACTCGGCAGTCACGCTTTCACAAAAAATCCTGAAGTCTGTAGGCCAAAACCTCAACGACCTTGGCCGGCGCAGCATCGCCGAACTCCGCACCTTCAAAGGCATTGGCGAAGCTAAAGCAGTTACCATAGCTGCTGCTATGGAACTCGGCCGTCGCAGGCAGCTTTCCCGAATTGCCGACAAACCGCAGGTCAGCTGCAGCCGGGATGCGTTTGATTCCATTGCCCCGATTCTCGTCGACCTACAGCACGAAGAGTTCTGGATTCTAAACCTTAACCGCGCCAACCGCGTAATGGGGCGCGGCCGCATCAGTACCGGTGGTATGGCGGGAACTGTAGTGGATGCGAAAATCCTGTTCCGAAAAGCCCTCCACGCTGAAGCCAGCGCTATCATTCTCTGCCACAACCACCCTTCCGGCAACCTCCTTCCCAGCCAGGCAGACCTGGATCTGACCAAAAAGCTCGTAAAAGCAGGGCGGGCGGTGGATATCCCCGTGCTAGACCACCTGATCGTATCGGAGCGTGGGTATTACAGCTTTGCTGATGAAGGTAAACTATAATAGTTTATGAACGTAAATTTTGCATAACCCTGAATCATCTTTTCCGCCAGCCCTGTGGAATAGCTTGCTTTGCAAATTCCACAGGGCCAGCTCTGCATCACGCCTGCCTGTGTCTCGTCGCCTGTGGGCTCTGGCCACCGGAGACCGAAGTGTTCGACACGCAGGCAGGTCCTCACCTTAGTAGCTACACGAAGAAAGGGAATTAAAGGGGCCCTTTCTGAAGTCTAGGTTCCGGGCGCTCTCCCGCTGTGTGGCGGGACAGGTCTTAATCTGACGAAAAATCCCGATCCATGGCCTATGCAAAACATACATGCATAAACTATAATCTACCACAACTAATCGTTAGCTGCCGTGTTCCTTAATTGTCAAATAATAATGTGACAACACCGGAATGGCATCAAGCGACAAAAACAAGGTAGATTATAAATTGCTGGGCAGGGTATTTGCGATGGCGAAACCCTATCGTAGTGTATTCATTGCAGCTTCGGTTCTTGCTGTACTACTGGCTCCTATATCCACCGCACGCCCTTATCTCATTAAGGTGATGGTGGATGACTATATTTTTGCCAATGATATCCCGGGCATGTCAAAGATGGCGCTCTTTTTAGTAGGCCTGCTGTTCCTGGACTCCTTCTGCCGGTACTGGTTCATCTACTCTACTAATCTGCTCGGCCAGTCCGTTATACGTGACCTGCGGGTAAGGGTCTTCCGGCATATTACCAAACTGCGGCTTACCTACTTTGATCGTACCCCTATCGGCACCTCGACTACACGGACGATCAATGATATCGAAGCCATCAACACCGTATTCTCTCAGGGCTCAATTACCATTATTGCAGACCTGCTCACTTTGGTGACGGTACTCGGCGTCATGTTCTACACCAGCTGGAAGCTTACCCTAATCTGCCTGACCACCATGCCTTTCCTGATTTTGGCGAGTTATGTCTTTAAGGAAAAGGTCAAAAAATCTTACCAGCGGGTGCGGTCGCATATCTCCACTATGAATGCTTTTCTGCAAGAGCGCATTTCCGGTATGCGTATCGTCCAGATTTTCAACTCAGAGCAGGAAGAGATGGATAAGTTTAAGAAAATCAACCGGGACTATACACAGGCCAACCTCGACAGCATCCTTTACTATGCTGTTTTCTTCCCCGTGGTGGAAATCATCTCCGCAGCTTCGCTGGGCTTAATGGTGTGGTGGGGCGCTCAGGATGCACTGAGGGCAAATGGAGTGACACTGGGCGCTCTGATCGCTTTCCCTGTTTATCTCGACATGCTCTTCCGCCCGATCCGTACGGTGGCCAACAACTTCAATAACCTCCAAATGGGGCTTGTCGCCTCCGAGCGGGTCTTCGACCTACTGGACAAAGACGACCGTATTGAGGATAAAGGGGATATAAAACCGGAGAAGCTGGAAGGGCATATCGAATTCGAAAAGGTCCACTTTGCCTATCAAATGCCGGAATACGTCCTGAAAGATATCAATTTCGAAGTAAATCCCGGCGAAACCCTTGCCATAGTAGGTAGTACCGGCTCCGGAAAATCTACCATTATTAATATCCTCAACCGCTTCTACGAGATTCAGAAAGGGCAGATTAAAGTAGATGGGACACCTATTCAAAACTTTGACCTGGAAGCGTACCGTAAGCAGATTGCGATTGTTCTGCAGGATGTCTTCTTGTTCTCAGGTTCGGTTTTGGAAAACATCACCCTGCGAGATGATCATTATTCCCGTGAAGAGGTCATAGCTGCGGCCAAACTGATCGGTGCACATGAATTCATAGAGAAACTACCCGGCGGTTACGACTACAAAGTGATGGAAAGGGGTGCCACCCTTTCGATGGGGCAACGGCAGTTAATTTCATTCGTCCGGGCGCTGGTTTTCGATCCTGACATTCTTATTTTGGATGAAGCCACTTCCTCTATTGATCCCGAGACAGAGTCTGTTATTCAGTACGCTATTGAGAAATTGATTGCGAAAAGAACTTCGATCATTATCGCGCACCGCTTATCTACCATCCGGCATGCCAATAATATAATGGTCCTCAGCCGTGGAGAAGTGCAGGAATTTGGTCCGCATGAAAAGCTATTGCAAATAGAGGACGGACAATATCGTAAACTGCACGAGATGCAGTTTCTTCAGGTGGCGGAGAGTGAATAAATTGATAGTTACAAGAACCTTATTGAAAAACAGCCTGTGAGACCGCTCGTATCAGGAAAAAACCATCTTCTCCCTGTTTTTGGTACAGCGGCATTAGAATCAGCCCGTCTTCAACGGCCTCAATCGGCCCATTCTTATCGAAAGCCAGAATCTCACCTTGCTTAACCTTTTGAAAGTTTTTGTAATCCGGGACCATTCGAAACTGATCGCCTGGCTCAATAGAATGGATAGTGATTAGCTCTGAAACTTTTGGGAGCCCGCGGGCATATTCAATGAGCAATGCGTCGTGCCGGTTTTCTACATGCTCGGAGTTCACACAACCGACCGTCCGCATACAGTTGATAATAGCAGCAATGGCCCGGTTGACAGAAAGCGTTTCCTCGTGCTGCCCGGACTCAAAACAGACAGTCGTCGTTTCCACACCTATATTTTCGGTATTAAAATAATGCAGCGTAGTGCCCTGAATACCATTGAGTAATCCGGTAATCACCGGAGCATGTAGTTCAACGGCAATATTGATACTTTTGGGCTTATCAGTAGCGATAGAGAAGATACCGCCGTAGGCGGTGGTGGTATGTAAATCGAGGACAACTACTTCGTCAGGCTGATAGTCCTCGATTTCTTCTATTACCGCTTTATGCAGCTCTAGAATTTCCAGCTCTTCTCCTCTGAGTTGGCTGGCTGGCGTCTGAAGGACCCGCTTAACGACTTCCGGCCGCCACTGCCGGTTGAGATCCCGGCTCTGGTAACGAACGCCCTTTTCAATAGCTCTGAGGTTACCTTTAAAGCCGGTTATTCGGCCTCTAAACCAAAAGTCAGGGTTAGATTCAGGTTCAAGTTCCAATAATTTAAAGAGGATGCTGAGCGCTTGTATACCGGCCGGCTCATTGCCGTGCACGCCGCCAAAACATACTAAAAGAGGCCCTTTTTGCTGACCTGTATGTCTTCCTATCAATCGCTGTTCCTTCATGGCTTCTTGTCTCGATCCGATTACCTTTTTTACTTGGACCACAAGGTCCGCCGGCAATCCGTTTTGGCAATATACGAGAGTTCCCTAAAATAAGGAAACAAGCACAAAGGTTCCATCATTTACACCTTTGCCTAAGTAGTTGGACGGAAAGGACAGATATTCTCTTGTTTAACGATTCGTGAATAGACTAGAGTTTATCTTCCCCCTTCTATCAGGATGCGACCGCCGGAGAAGGTTTTGGGTTGGACAGGCGGAGTTCGAGGTATTGTGCCTTAAACCCCAGTTCCTGATAAAGGGATAAGGCAGGGTTGTCAGACTTCACATGCATAGCTATATCCCCATCCGCATACTTAATGGCCTCATCTATCAAACCTTTCACGAGCGTCTCATTCTTCCGGAACTTCGCACCAACTGTTACAAAAACGAAAATATTCTTAGGATTGTAAGCCTCCATTCCAGTACGGTTCGCTACAATTGCACCTACGATTTGTTGCCCTTGCCGGACTACCAGCACAAAGCCCCCAAAGGAGGGTTTGAGTTTCATAGCGTACTCAATAGCCTCCCGGATACTATGCCGTTCACTTTCGCCTTCATTTTCTGTCAGAAACTGGATTACCCGGCTCTTCTCCATTAAGTTCATCCCAGAAAATGCATCGTACAATTGATACTGATAATCCATTTTAAATCCTGTTTTCGCTTTCTCAAAGCTGTATATAAATAACAACTGGACTAACTAACCCGGCCGAGGCATGACATCCAGTCTAAACCGCAGATCATCAACAGTCGTTGATAGTCTGATTGATAGTTTTGGGATGAGCGAGGTAGGCAAACTATTGCACTGCATACCTCATCTCTTAAATGAGCCTTTGCCTGGGGTTCCGTTGCGGAACAAATAGAATAGGGGTTTTTGAACTGTTCAGGGACGTTTTGCTTGACAGATGCTGCTTCATTCGCTTTCGCTGCTTGACACTACAATCCCGATTGGGACACAGGCAAATCTATTGTCAATGAAACAGCTTGTTGAACACAAAGTGAAGTTTTGTCGCTCTGAAAACGAATCATAGACAAGTTAAAGATTATCTTTCGGATTTCAAATTTTCGACTTATTTCTTTCTGACTATCAGGACTCTACTACAATATCCAATAACATGAAAGCGATTTTAAGCCTTCTGACTCCAGCTCTGGTTTTCCTTTTTCTACTCCCCGCCCAACCGCCTTCCAACTGGCAAGATAAAGTTGAGCCCGAATTGCTGACAGAACTGGAACGCGATGGCTATGCCTCCTTTATCATCTTATTTGCGCAGCAGGCCAATGTGTCGGCTGCCCGGCAGCAAGGCGACAAACAGCAGATGGGCACCTTTGTCTTTGAGCGTACCCGGGCCGTGGCAGCAGCAGCACAAAAGCCAGCTATAGGCATTCTCCGGGCACAACAAGCGCCCTACCGTAGTTTTCATATTGTCAATGCCATTCATGCTAAGGGAGACCTGCCGCTAGTGCAAGCGCTGGCCAGTCTTCCGGAAGTCAAAGCCATTCAGCCTAACCCTACTGTTGCCATCGACCTGCTGCCCGGGGAGCGGGAGCAGCAAGCCCTCAACTTTCGCGAAGGTGTGGAATGGGGCATTGCGGCTATAGGCGCCGATCAAGTCTGGGGCCTGGGCTATACCGGTCAGGGAGTGGTCGTAGGCGGACAAGATACAGGCTATGAATGGGACCACCCGGCGCTGAAGGATAGCTACAGAGGTTGGAACGCCAACACCAACGCCGCCGACCATAATTACAATTGGCACGATGCTATTCACGAAATTGACTCCATGAACGGTCCACCCTACATCGCGGAAGCCAATCCCTGTGGCCTGAACAGTCTCGTACCCTGCGATGACCACAACCACGGCACCCATACCATGGGCACCATGACCGGCACCGTCAGCGATGAAGGCAAAAGCATTGGTGTGGCCCCTGACGCCCAATGGATAGCCTGCCGCAATATGGAACGCGGTTACGGTAGCCCGGCTTCCTACATTGAGTGTTTCGAATGGTTTCTGGCCCCAACTGATCTTAACGGAGGAAATCCGGATCCTTCCAAAGCACCACACGTAATCGCCAACTCCTGGAGCTGCCCGGAAATTGAGGGCTGCACACCTGCCAATTTCGAGACCATGCAAATTGCCGTTGACCACCTCAAAGCAGCGGGTGTTGTCGTGGTAGTTTCTGCCGGCAACAGTGGCAGTGGGTGCCATAGCGTAAGTACGCCCGCTGCTATTTTTGAAAACAGTTTTACCGTGGGCGCTACTGGACAAAATGACACGATCGCCAACTTCAGCAGCCGGGGCACCGTCACTGTCGATAGCAGCAGCCGGTTAAAGCCCAACGTTGCCGCTCCTGGCGTAGGCGTGCGATCCAGTATACGGAATGGAGGTTTTGCCACCTTCTCGGGCACGAGTATGGCGGGCCCGCACGTAGCCGGTGCCGTCGCCCTCCTTATTTCTGCCAATCCGGAACTGGCCGGGCAGGTGGAGGCCATTGAAACTTTACTGGAAAGCACCGCTAAACCAATGCTGAGCGATCAGGACTGCGGGGGCATTTCAGGTATGGCAGTACCCAACGCCGTCTACGGCTATGGCCGAATGGATATCCTTGCTGCCGTTCAGGAAACAGTCAGTACATCAAACCGGAAAACAGCTCAACCGGCCCACCGACTGCAGGTCGCCCCTAACCCGGCCCGGGAGTCTGTGTTACTGCAAAGTAGCACGCTACCCAGTGTGCAGGCGACGGTCCGCTGGCTTGATGCCCGGGGCTCCCTCGTCAAAACAGTAAACTGGCCCGCACAGGCCCCTCAGCTGGAAGTGGATATCCGCGACCTGCCCCAGGGTGTTTACGTAGTACAAACCCAGATTAAAGGGCAGCTTTACAGCGAACGGGTGATCAAACACTAATGCCGATGAAGGTGAGAATCTCAGGGTTTCTCAACGGAAAACAGCTCGTTGCCCTCTCGGGCTTCCTACCTGACAAAGCACCAGACCCTGGGAGGATTTGCAGATTATTACTACCTTTGCATTCCGTAAAAAATCAGATTCTGTCCGGTTTTTTCGAGAAGTATGATTAGCAGCCGGGAGCAATCCCAGCAAGCCTGCAACTTGTGATTCGTTAACGTACTACACGACAATATGGCAATATTACACAACCGCGTCAACAATGACGAGCTAAAGCGTCATATGCTGGAAAGTGACGAAGCGCGCGTCACCCTATCCTTTTACCAATACCACAACCTGGAAGACCCAAAGCGCTTCCGCGATGAGTTATTCCTTCGCTGGAGGGCAATAAGTGTATTTGGGCGCATCTATATCGCTGAAGAGGGCATTAACGGGCAGATTTCCGTGCCAGAATCCCAATTCGAAACCTTCAAAGCCGATATGTATAGCATTCCCTGGCTGAATGGTACCCGGCTCAATATCGCTGTGGATGATGATGGTAAGTCTTTCTACAAGCTCAAGATCAAGGTACGCGATAAAATCGTAGCCGATGGGCTGGATGATGACAGCTTTGATGTCACCAAGCGTGGCAGGCACCTCGGTGCAGAAGAAGTCAATGCTCTTATGGATCACCCCGATACCGTGGTGGTGGATATGCGCAACCACTATGAGAGCGAGGTTGGCTACTTTGAAGGGGCCATCCGACCGGACGTAGAGACGTTCCGGGAAGCCCTGCCTTTGGTGGAAGATATGCTGGAAGACCAAAAAGAGAAGCCTATCATCATGTATTGCACCGGCGGCATCCGCTGCGAAAAAGCCAGTGCCTACTACATGCATAAAGGCTTCAGTCAGGTACACATGATCGACGGTGGCATCATTGAATACGCCCGGCAATGTGATCATAAGGGACTGCCTAAGAAGTTTATTGGTAAAAACTTTGTCTTCGATGAACGGATGGGCGAGCGGATCACCACCAATGTGATTTCCCGCTGCCATCAGTGCGGTGGCGCCTGCGACCACCACGTCAACTGCGCCAACGAGGCCTGCCATATCCTATTCCTACAGTGCCCGGCTTGCGCCGAAAAGTACAACGCTTGCTGCTCCAAAGCCTGTAGCGATTTCAAAGCCCTGCCTGAGGAAGAGCGGGAAGCCCTGAAGGGGCAGGTAGAATTCAACGGTACTAAGTTTGGCAAAGGGCGCTACAAGGCGCTGCGGAAGGACGAGCCTTTGGATATTAGCTAGGGATTTGGGGGAGGGATTTGGCGTCCAGGGGGCGGGGCTTGCGGTGCAGACAAAATTCCTTGATTAGACATTATGCAGAATGATTTACTAAAGGTAAAACTCGTCTTTTGCCCGTCTTCTTCGTTCCGTCCTCACCTTGATAGCTTAGGCTATCAGGCTCCGGGCGTGCCTCGAAACCAACCAAAATACTTCCTTTTCCCAATTAGCAACCATTTCCGCATAATGTCTATTAGCTAGTGCACAAACGAAAGCAATGAGTATAAATATCCGTTCCCGCCATTTGGAAGGCGCTGAAGTCGCATGGTTTGCCCCCTTATGCAACGGCGATGATGCCTTTCTAAGCCGTCACGACTTCCGCTACAAAAGCAACTGGAGTAACACCTCCAATGTGTTGCTGACCGCCGACCGCCTCGGCTACCGCAATATCCTTTGCCCTTCTTCCTATCAGGTCGGGCAGGACGTGTGGACCTTCGCCAGCGCTGTAGCCCCGCTTACCCAACAGATCAATATCCTGACCGCCATCCGCTGCGGGGAGCTGCACCCGCCCATGCTGGCCCGCTCCATCGCTACGCTGGACCACATCCTGCAGGGGCGGCTCACCATCAATATCATCTCCTCCAATATGCCGGGGGAGGAACTAGAGTCCGCCGCCCGCTATCAGCGCTCCCGCGAGGTAATTGAAATCCTGAAGCAGTGCTGGACGCAGGATCATATCGACTTCAAAGGCGAATTCTACAACCTACAATTGCCCACCACCGAGCCGGTCAAGCCCTATCAGCAAAACGGCGGCCCCCTACTCTACTTCGGTGGCTATTCCCCACCCGGCGTAGACCTCTGCGCCGAACACTGCGATGTGTACCTCATGTGGCCGGAAACTGAAGACAAGCTGCAGCAATTGATGCAAAACATGAGCGACAAGGCCGCGAGCTACGGGCGTGAAGTCGACTTCGGGCTGCGCGTGCACGTCATCGTGCGGGAAACGGAGGAAGAAGCCCGAGCCGCCGCCCGCCGCCTGATGACCCATGTGGATGATCAACGCGGGGAGGAAATCCGCCTGCGCGCCCAGGATGGCAAGTCCTACGGCGTATCCCGCCAAACTGCCGTACGCGAACAAGCGGACGATGAAGGCTTTGTGGAAGACCATCTCTGGACGGGCATTGGCCGGGCACGTTCTGGCTGCGGGGCGGCTATTGTGGGCGATCCTGATCAGGTGCTGGCCAAGCTGCAACGCTACATGGATATGGGTATCCGCGCCTTCATCCTCTCCGGCTACCCACACCTGGATGAGTGCAATTTGTTCGGGCGCTACGTTTTACCGCGGATCAAAACGTTCTCCATGCCGGTGGTGCAGGGGCGGCAGCCGGCGGGCATGCCGGAGACGCCGCTGGGGGCGGGGGTGCGGGGGTAAGTTTGGGGCGTCAGCTTAGCTATTGCGCCTGTTATTCTATTGATTTGCTCTTGTTTTTCCCATTGCTCAGCTAGTAGGCGGAGGGTGGCCCCAAAGCCAGAGGGGGCAATGCCCTGCCAGCGGGTTTCGCCGGTTGACAGTAGCTCTTGAATGCGGTCATAGACTCAAAGCGAGGGCTGAGCCAGGCGGCGAATTTGAGGGCGAGCTTTTCGTCCATCCAGGTGCCCTGAAGGCCTTCGGCGGCATCACCTCCTTTGACCACTCGCAGCACTTCGCGATTAGCGATATGGGAATTCCCATAACGCTCCTCCAGCAGCTGGATATATTCCTTCGTTTCTTTAAGGCGCAGGCATTTCACGAATCTACATTTATGTAAAGGAAATGCGAAAAACTTTACATTTGGGACTGGCTATGTAAAGAAAACCGGCTTTTCTTTACATAGCCACCTGAGAAAATAAAACTTAATTACTGGAAGAAGAGTAACACCCATCAACCCGTGATCGACCTCCTAATCGTCCTAGCCTACTTCACCCTCATCTTCCTGACGGCGCTCAGCGGCCGGACCGGTGCAGACGTCACCACGGAAGAGTACTTTCTCAGCAACCGCAACTTACGCTGGCCTTCTGTCGCCCTTTCCACCATCGCCACCAACATCAACGGCTATCAGTTTCTCGGGATGATGGGCTCGGCCTACCTCTACGGTCTGGCGCAGGCAAGCCTGGAGATCAACGCCATACAGGGCATCCTCATGGCCGCCTTCATCTTTGTGCCCATGTACCTGAGCGAGCGGGTCGTCACCATTACGCAGTTCATCAAGGGGCGCCTGGGTGAGCGGGTGGCGCTGCTCTACACGGGAGCGAATATTGCCTTGTTTTCCACCATTACGCTCGGTGCCGCGCTGTTCTGGGGGGCGTACGCTGCCGATCTTGTTTTTGCTGAGTATATGAGCTATCTCCATCCGGACCGCATCACGCGCATTGCTCTACTGGTGGTGGGACTGGGCGTTTTTTCTGCAACCTATACCTATCTGGGCGGTCTAAATGCTGTGGTGAAGACCGACATCATCCAATTCACCATCCTGCTGCTGGGCGGCTTTGTGGTGCTTTTCGTTGCCATCCATCACCTGGGCGGCTGGCGGCAGCTCTACGTAAAAACGCCCGAGCTTATGCACCTCCACCTTCCTGCCGACCATGAGAAGTTGCCCTGGACCCACATTTTTGGCTTATTTCTGCTCAACATCAACTACTGGTGTGCCAATCAGACCGTCATGCAGCGCTCTCTGGCGGCCCGAAACCTCAGGGAAGCCCAAATCGGTCTTATGGTGGGCGGACTGACCAAGTACGTCATGGCGGTGCTCATCGTCATTCCGGGTATTGCGCTGGTGGGCATACTGGGCGAACAAGGCTTAGCAGAACCCGACCTTGCCTTCCCCTACCTGGTCAAAACTTACCTGCCTGTAGGGGTGAAAGGCGTCATCCTCTGCGCCCTCTTCGCATCCCTGATGAGCACGGTGGACTCCACCTTCAATTCCCTCGCAACCCTCTGGTCCATCGATATCTATAAACCTTACCTGAATAAGGACGCTACCGACCTGGAAGTCGTCAACGCCGGGCGGCGCGTCATCCTTGTCACCCTCTTCACCGGGGTGCTGATGGGGCTGGTGCTGCTTTACGTCAAGTTTGAAAATCCGCAGACTGCCTTTACCCACACGCTAAACGAGCTGCGCTACTACATCAACTGCGGTATCGTGGTGCTCATCTGCGGAGCGGGCTTCCTGCTGCTGCCTAACCACCGGGCGGCACTAATTGCTTTTCTGAGTACCATACCACTGCACCTGATCTTCCAGTACTTCTTCCCGGAGATGAACTACTTCGTCCGGGCGGGCTGGGTGATTGTCATCGCTTTTGCCTTGCTCAGCCTCGGCAGCTGGAGTGGCGGCTGGCGCTCTTGGCGGGATTTACTGCATCCCGGCTCACGCCGTATCCGGCTGATTGGATGGGGGCTACTGGGGTCTTTGGTGGTGTTGCATGTGGTGTTTCATTAGGAGAGTAGGCGGGAGTTTCCCACTGCCGCCTACTTTAGTCTGACACCCACCACCTCTGTCTCCAGCAGGCGGCGCCGCCATTTTCCCACCACCTCGTTGGGTATGGGGTTGTAGCTGATCATGCCTGGGTGATGCGCACCTATGTGTCTATATGTGCAAAAAAAGGCCCCATGCGTTTAGCCCTACTCCCGAACCCGCTCCAAACATGCTCTTACGCTCCCACTTCCCTAAACAAATCCAAATACTCCTTAAAAGCATACATCCTCGCGCGCCGGGCGTTGGGCAGTTGAACAAGAATGCCTGCTTGTTCCAATTCTGAAACCAACTTGTAGGCACTCACTTTGGACTTGCCAATAATCGCAGTCACCTGTTCGAAAATTAAGGTTTAAGCCCCTATCCTTAATTTTAAATCTTTTTGATTAAGCATAAGCGGCATAAAATTAATTCTGCATTAAATGAGTTAAGCTCCTGAATCAAATGGTGCTTGGAACGACAAGCTCAACTAAAATAAGGCTAATAGTGTCCTTACTCCCGCTCCAACACCACCGCCATCTCCGGCAAGCGCTGCCGCCATTTTCCGATCATCTCGCCAGGCATAGGAAACCTGCCAAATCAGAAGCCAATGACCCTAAGGGTCCAGCGACCTCTCCATGCTCACCGGTTAGCGCCCCGCAATCTCCCCCTGCACTTCCTGCAGCTTTGCCTTTATAGCCTGCCCGTTTTTCGCCACACCGGCGATTAGCAAGAGTGGAAGAACGGTGTAGAGCAAGCCAAAGCCATTTTTTACGACCCCGTAAATAATAACCCCAACCAAAACCCCGATGAACACGGCGTCCGTAATGCCCTGTCTTTTCATCTTTTTCTCTTCTGCCAATAGCTCTTCCAACGTCAGTTGGCTATAGTCCTTCTTATCCGTCATAATGCTCTGTTTTTGTCAACGATTGGGCAATCGGTTGTAATTGCCAGCCATTTGAGAACCAATAAATCTTTTGTTCGTTGTGCTAATAGTAAATTTAATCAACTGAAATTAATTTAAGTACCAAATACATTAGTAATCTTTCAACAAACCCTGGCATGAAAAACTTTTACCTGCTCCTGATAATGGTACTCTGCTCTACATTATCTGCACAGAATACCTACACAGCTCCTGATTTTGGAGACTTAGTCATCAACGACTGCAACGGCATACTCTACGATGCAGGCGGACCCGATGGCTCCTATACCGATAATAACGAAGCCTTCATCACCATCAATGGCACTTCCGGTGATGCCCTTTTGCTCACCTTCACGCAATTCGATGTGGAAGACCACTTCGATGACCTGACCATCTACGACGGACCGACTGCTGATAGCCCGGTGGCTGGTGTGTTTACCGGAACCAGCCTGCCCAACAACGGCAATCCCATCCTCCTTTCCGGCAATAGCTGCCTGCTGGTCTTCCGTAGTGATTTCACCATCAATGGTGAAGGATTTGCGATGGGTTTTGATTGCATCGACTTTACGGAGCCCCCTGTAGCAGTGGCAGCGTATCCTGAACTAAGCTGTACGGGCACCGTAGCGTTTTCCGATGCATCCACTTTTTTTCCAACCAGCTGGAACTGGGATTTTGGTGATGGCAATACCTCCACCGAGCAAAATCCGGTACATACTTACGCTGAGCCCGGTATCTACGATGTACAATTGGAGGTTTGTAATGAAAATGGGTGCGATATTTTCTCGGTCAGTGATGCTATTACCTTCGATCCGGAGAGCATTAGCTGTACCAATGGCATTTCGATACCAACTCATGGATTAGAAACCACCCCGCTCTGTGTTGGGACTTTATATGACGATGGTGGTATAGATGGCAACTATACCGATGGAAGCAACGGTCAGTTTCTGATTGCTCCACCGGGTGCTACCAGCATCACGGTTACTTTCACTGCTTTTGACTTAGGCGGTTCGCCCAACAATAACGATCAGCTGACGCTGTTTGAAGTCAGTAATAACACCTACACGGCCCTGGTCACCTACCTTGGTAACAATTTGCCTAATAACGGGCAGCCCATTACCTACGAGACACCAGCTTTGGCGTTGTTTTTCCATGCTGATCATCAAGGTAACTTTCCGGGATTTGAAATGACCTGGACTGCCAATGGCATTGCAAATCCTCCCATGGCTTCCTTTACTGTGGATGCAGAGAGCGTCCCATTCGGCACCGCCGTTCAATTTACCGACACCAGTACGGAGAACCCCGGCGCCTGGTCCTGGGACTTTGGCGATGGTACGACCTCCAACGAACAAAACCCCAGTCACATCTACTCCCAAGCCGGCACTTATGAAGTGACACTAGTTGTGACCAATTGCAGTGGTTCTAACACCAGCACAGCTCTGGTTATCACGGCACAGGAACCACCCGCCATTACCTATGACCCCGAAAGCTTCACCGTAGAGCTGGAGGCAGGAACAAGCACAATCGAAACACTCAACCTCTGTAATGTTGGCCAGGGTGATCTGATCGCAGCGCTTACGATCCAGGACGAGATCAATCAGTCCGGCTACCTGTTCGAGTTCACCACCTCTGCACAGGGGGGCGGGTTTAGTTGGCAGATTGCTGATGAAAACTTTGAACTGGTCGCAGAAAACAACCAGACTTATGCAGCCAACACCTTCTACAGCGAGACCATCGGCGGGCTAGAGCCCAATGGTCAATACTATTTCCTGGCGACTGGTTTCCAGGAAGGCGTGACTATCTTTGAAAACCTGACTCTGACAGATTTGGGAACAGGTACGGTCTTATATGCTGGCACCTTTGAATTCATCCCCAATCAATACTATTTTTTCCCATCGCCCATGCTCGGTCCTGGTGGCGGGCCGGAGTGGCTTTCAACCAGTGCAAACAGCAACCCGCTTGCCGCTTCAGTCTGTGAAGATATTGCCGTCACCTTCGATGCTACCGAACTGGTAGACGGTACTTACGAAGGCTCAATTATCATTGCCAGTAATGATCCCAATAATCCTTCGGTAACCATTCCTGTCACCCTGATTGTTAACGGTACCCCGGACTTGAGTATTTCTACCAACGATTTGGACTTTGGGGAAGTACAGTTGGGTGCCACCTCTACCTTAAGCTTCATACTGGAAAACACCGGCACAGCCCCTACAGAGGTTAGTGGTTTGGAATCTGGTGTTGCCGGCTTTGAAATACAGAGCGACGACAACCTCGAACTGGCACCCAATGAAGCGACGACCATCAATGTTTCCTTTGCGCCGGGCGATCTGGGCGTCTTCGCTGAAACCCTGACGCTGGTGAATAATGCGGGGGATGACCTCCTGGTCAACCTAACCGGTACCGGTGTTGCCGCCCCCAGCCTGACGGTGAATCCAACCGAGTTTATCGTTGAGCTCATCGAAGGCCAGGACACGACCTTGACGGTGGATGTTGGCAACATTGGGGAAGCACCTTTGGATTTCACGGTAAATACACTCTCCAATAGTACGGGGTTCATCTTCAACTTTACGACCGACGAATGGGGGGAGGAGTTTTCCTGGAATCTGCTCAATAGCGATAACACAATCGTGCAGAGTTCAGCAGGAATCACTTACCAATCGAATACTGATTATAGCGCCGAGCTCTTCGGATTATCCGCAGATGAGACCTATACCCTGGAATTGCTGGACAGCTGGGGGGATGGTGCCCTGCCTAACTACAGCATAGTAGACGCTTTATCTGGTCAGGTAGTAGCCGAGGGGGCTTTTATTGGTAATGTATTTGAAGACCTCGTTGCGCTCGGTAGTCCCAGCGCAACGCAGTTTGCCAGCATTTCACCTACGAGTGGCACGGTGCCTGTTAGCGAAAGCATGCCCCTGCTAATCGACCTCGATGCCACCGGTATGTCAACCGGCATTTATAACCTGGTCTATGAATTGGAGACTAACGATCCATTGCAGCCACTGGTGCCTATCCAGGTGACCCTATTCGTGATTGCCCCCGTGTCTGCCGACCTGGAAGCACCTGACTTTGTGTGCGGCACGCTCCCCGTTCAATTTACCGATATCAGCACCAATCTCCCCACCAGCTGGAATTGGGACTTTGGCGATGGGACCACCTCTACTGAGCAGAATCCGGTACATACTTATACCGAAAACGGGACGTACACCATTATGCTGGAAGCTTGTAATACGCTGGGCTGTGACATGGTGGTCCTGATCGATTTCATTGAAGTGGACCTGGATTGCTATACCCAAAACATACCACCGCAGCACGGGAATGAAGTTGTCACCGTTTGCTCGGGTAATCTCTTCGACTCCGGTGGGCCCAATGCACCTTATCTGGAAGGCAACTTTGGCAGTATTACCATTGCTCCGCCAGGGGCCACTTCAGTCAGTATCACGTTTAGCGAATTTAATTACCAGGAGCATGCGGACTTTCTGTATGTATACGATGGGCAGCCGGTGACGGGCAACCTACTGGGCACTTTCACCGGAAATGAGCTGGAAGGGCAAACCCTGACTGCCACGACCGGGGTACTGACCATACAGGAATTTACCGACCACTTTGTGAACCTAAGCGGCTTTTCCGCCTCCTTCAATTGTTCGGCCAACCCACCTCAGCGGCCAAAGCCTCAGTTTTCCATTGCGGACACGGTGCTTTGTGCCAATGAACCCGTGGTGTTTATTGATGAAAGTCTTCAACTGCCCACCTCCTGGTTCTGGGAGTTTGGCGATGGCGGCACGTCTAATGAACAAAATCCCTTCTACTTCTACAGTGAGGGCGGCACCTATACCGTGACCCTCACGGCCTGCAACGCGGAAGGCTGCAACACGATCGTTCAGGACATCACCTTCACGCTTGACCCCGATTGTGTTATCGAAAATATGCCGGTCAACGGGCAGCAGGTTATCTCTGGTTGCTTTGGAAGCCTGTACGACTCCGGTGGAGCAGACAGTAACTATGTGGACGACAATACCGGCATAACGACCCTTTACAGCCCGGTCGGGCCGATTACCCTGGAATTTGTATCCTTCAGTTACGAGAGCGACTTCGACGGTGTATTCGTTTTTGATGGTGCCGACACCGAAGCTCCCCTACTGGGCTACTTTACAGGAACCGACCTGCCAGAGCCGATTACTTCGACAGGGACCGTGATTACCATTGTAGAAAATAGCGACTTTACGATCAATGAGAGCGGTTTCCAGATTGATTACAGTTGCCAGGGCAGCTTGAACCTGGCGGGGTCGCAGATCACGGTTGCCAATGCAGAAATGTGTGATGGCGTCCGCTCTTTCGGGACCAACTCCGCCACCGATGTGGAGAGCTGGAGCTGGGATTTTGGTGATGGCCACACCTCTACAGCCGCCAACCCCGAACATACGCTTTCGCATAATGGCATTCATAATATCGCCGTGACGATCTGCAACGCAGAAGGCTGTGAGACCCTGGAGACCATGATCTACTCTAACAAGCTCACGCCGGAGATCATGGCGCCAGATACCGTAGCAGTGGGCCAGGAAGTACACCTGCAAGGGCTCACCCCCGAAGCCACCCATTGGAGCTGGGACTTTGGCAACGGTGAAACCGCCGATCACGCGACGCCGGTTACCACCTACACGGAATCAGGCTGGCATGATATCCATGTGCACCTGATCAATATGGATGTGCACGAGACTTGTGATGCCAACCATACCCACTCCGTCTACGTGGACCCCAACCTGACAAGTACCAGAGCAACCGATTTGCCGGACTTCACCATCTTTCCCAACCCCACTTCCGGGCAGCTCAATCTGCGTGGACTGGAAGGTGTGGGCGAAGGCTATGAAATCCGTCTGCGGTCTCTTGTCGGTCAAATCGTACGGATCATGCCTTTGGTACCAACGATCTCACTGGGCAATCTGCCGGCCGGCATCTACATACTGGAAGTTGTTGACAACAAGCAGGTGGTAGACCGTAAAAGGGTAATTAAAGAGTAAGGGCTCTGGCGTTAAAATAAATCCGAAGGAAGACAGTATCCGTAAAATGGGTACTGTCTTTCTTTTTTGGGTTAGTTGTCCTCTCATCGGGAAGATACCGGAAAGGACGGAGGGTAATTCAATTAACAATGCTGCAGGGCATCAACATACCTACTGCCTGTTCTATAATTGATTGATAATGAGCCTTAAAAAGGCTAAATTGGGTAATTATAACTGCATACTAAACCCCAATGACATGAAAACTGCCTGTACACTATTCCTATTTGTACTTACCCTGCCCTTATTCAGCCAAAGCACGATCCACGGACAATTGATAGACGAAAACGCAGCGTATTTATCCTATGCTACTGTCCTGCTACTGTCGCCTTCCGATAGTAGTCTTGTCCAGGGTGGTGTCACTGATGAAGGAGGCTCTTATACCTTTGAAAATGTTGTTCGGGGAGAGTATATACTGACTTGCAATATGCTTGGGTATGAGCCGGTGTACAAACGGATCAGTGTTCTTGAGCCAATAGTAGAACAGGGCACTGCGCAGCTGAAGCCATCTACGGCCCAGCTAAAAACAGTAGAAGTCAGTGCAAGGCGCCCGCTATTTGAACAAAAACTTGACCGCATGGTGGTCAATGTGTCGCAAAGCATAAGTTCTGCTGGCGGTACGGCTTTGGAAATCCTGGAAAAGTCACCGGGTGTAATTGTCAACCGGCAAAACAACACCGTCTCTATGTCGGGTAAAGAAGGTGTTGTAGTCATGGTCAATGGCAAGATCAGCCGTATGCCAGCCAGCGCACTACTTCAAATGCTGAGCGGCATGCCTGCGAGTAGCATCGAGAAAATCGAATTGATCTCGACGCCCCCGGCTAGTTTTGATGCGGAGGGCAATGCCGGGTACATCAATATCATCCTAAAACGCAATCTTGGAGATGGCTTTAACGGGTCCTCGACCCTTACTGCTGGTTACGGAAAAGCAGAAAAGTACGGGGGCAACATCAACCTCAACTACCGGGCTGGTCGACTTGGAATATTCGCCGACTACGGCTTCTCTTTTGATCGTACGCCTCAGATTTTTCGAAACTTCCGGAGCATCCGCACCTCTACAGCCACTGTAAATACGCGTACGAGAAGCTTACGTAATACTACACAGACTAATCATAACTACCGTGTGGGTATAGACTACCGGATCACCGACCGCACGAGTTTAGGGGCTATTGTATCCGGTTATGATAACCGCTGGGAAATGAATGCTTTTAACGTAGCACAGATTGCCCGGAACGGTACGCTGGATACCCTGCTGACTATCAATAATAACGAAACCAACTATTGGAAGCACTACATGGGGAACTTGAGCCTCACACATAATTTTGACGAACAAACCAAGCTAACCCTCAATGCGGATTATCTCTACTATCTGGATAACAACCCTACGCACTACGAAAACCACTTTAACGACGCGGAGTCTGAGTTGCTCTATGAGGAGCAGGTGCAGGTTGGCAAACGAACGCCTATTCATATTGCCGTAGGCAAAGCAGATTTTTCCCGGAGTTGGGGAGAGAGTCTGAGTTGGGAAGCCGGGTTGAAAGGCATCCGCTCTATATTCGACAACGATGTTAGTGTGAGCACCCTCTTTCCAAACGGCTGGGTGTTCGATCGCGAGCTTACGCAAAAGTACGACCTTCAGGAATTCATAGGAGCGGCTTACTCTTCCTTTAAATTTAAAATCGGGGAGAAAGACAACTTAAGCTTCGGGCTGAGGTATGAGTACACAGACAGCTACCTGAGTTCTGAAGCCGAGGAGGGGTTGGTAGATCGGGAATACGGCAACTGGTTTCCCAGTTTTTACTGGTCAAGGTCTATTGATGAACGGCAGAATTTCCAGTTTTCCTATAGCCGTAGAATCCGCAGGCCTACTTTTAATGACATGGCACCCTTTGTCATCTTTACAGACCCCTTCACCTTCTTTTCCGGCAATCCAGCCCTACAGCCTTCCATTACAGACGTGCTGAAGGCTGTCTACCAGTACAGGACTTATTTCTTTTCTCTTCAATACAGCTACGACGATGAAGCTATCGCAGCCTTTCAGCCTACAATAGACCCGGAGACCAACCGCCAAATCATTGCCGCTGAAAACCTGGACTACAGCCAAACGCTTAATTTATCGATTTCCCTGCCATTCGCGCTTACAGAATGGTGGGAAATGCAAAATAACGTTTCCGCAACCTGGCAGCAAAATCAAATCAGAGAAGAAGAGCAGCCTATTGTGCTGGACCAGCGCAGTGTGAATATTTCCACTTCCCAGCTATTCACCCTTCCGCATGAGTTCCTCTTCGAAGTATCTGGGTTCTACTCTTCGCCAGTGCTGTTTGGAATTACAAAAACAGACGCCTTTGGCGCTCTTAATTTTGGATTGCAAAAAGAGGTTTTCGGAGGCAAACTGCAACTCTCGCTACAGGATGTATTTCAAACTAATATTTGGGCCTCAAGTGTTGATCAACCCGAAGCAGGTATTTACCTGGATATGTACCTCCGCTTCAGAAACCGCACCCTTAGATTGACCTATAACTACAACTTCGGCAACCAAAAAGTCAAAGTCGACCGACAGCGGGAAACAGGGTCAGAGACAGAGCGTCAGCGGGTCAATTAACACTATACTTTCCAGCGTTGTATTTGGGCGTCTTTCCGACGGGAAGCGGAGGGTACTTAGGGTCCAGCGAAGAATACCTTCCCCATTTGATACGGCTATTTTCACCCCAGTCTTCGTTGCTCATCACTTACGTAGCTAAGCTATGCTCGTTCTTCGCGCCTTGTCTGGTGCAAAAATAACTCGCCTGAAATGAGGACCTTATTTTCCTCTGAACCCTTAGCATATTCATCAGGGCTTTGACTGTGGGGAGGGAATAGGGAATCAAGAATTTGTCCTAACCTTCGCTATTCGATCAAAATACACTCCCCCCCACAAAATCACCCCTCCATCGGCCGGATCAAGCCTTCCTGCACGGTTGAAGCCACCAACAGTCCATCCTGATTAAAAATACTGCCCCGCGTAAAGCCCCGCGCATTGGAGCCACTCGGGCTGTCGATAGCGTAGAGCAGCCACTCATCGGCGCGAAATGGACGGTGGAACCACATGGCATGATCCAGGCTGGCCATCTGAATCCTGGTTTTAGCAACCTGATCGCCGTGGGGCAGCAGAGCGGTAGTGAGCAAATTGTAGTCGGAGGCGTAAGCCAGCACGGCCTGATGCGCCGTGACCTCATCGGGCATCGCCCCTTTCGACTTCATCCATACATGCCGAATCGGTTGCTGCTTACCGCTGAGCATGGGGTGCACCCGCTCTACCGGGCGGAACTCAATGGGGTGAGCAATTTCCAGGAATTTCCGGATGCCCTCCGGCAATTGATCGCCCATCTTCTCTACCAGGTCATCCCAACTCATCAGATCATCCGGCGGCTGTACATTGGGCATGCTCAGCTGATGGTCAAAACCGTCCTGCTGTTTCTGAAAGGAGGCCGACATATTAAAAATCGCCCGCCCTTTCTGAATCGCCTTAATACGGCGGGTGGTAAAACTGCCCCCGTCCCGGATGCGGTCCACTTCAAAAATAATGGGCTGGGCCACATCGCCCGGCAGAATGAAGTAGGCGTGGAGGGAATGCACAAAGCGGTCTTCCGGCACCGTATGCATAGCTGACTGCAGGGCCTGCGCCAGCACCTGTCCGCCAAATACCCGCTTGCTGCCGATACTGGCACTTTGCCCACGAAAAATATTTTCTTCGATGGGTTCCAGATCGAGCAATTGTAGGAGAGCTTGGATGTCTTTCATAGGATGGTTCCTTTTTTGCAAAGATAAAAGGCTTTGACAAATCGGAAATATAGAGAGGCGGAATTCAAAGGGGCGAAGCGACGATCAGAGAAGCTAAAAAGAGCAAGTTAGCATTCACGAACTTTGGCTACTTTTTCCTTTCCAATATTTTGACGATACGACTGTACATTATTTCCGATAAACTCCAGTTGTAGCCTTCAAAGTCAACGGTGTTTGTGAATTGAATGACAACCGCATCGATATCCTTGTGGTATTTGGCAATGGTCTGATATCCTGGAATCAAACCCGTATGTTCATACTTGTATAGGGAGGAATAAATTTCTTGTTCTTTTTTATCGTTAAAGACAGCGCCTTCATTTAAAGCCCGGATAAATTTCCCCAAATCCTCCGCTGTTGCCAGCATAACACCATTGTCGTCTGTTTTCAAGTCATTTTCATAACCAACGTAATATCCACTCATTACCTCCTCTAAATCCACATCCTGAATAGAGCTGTAAGTGTTTTCAAGATTTAATGGACCTAAAATCTGTTCTTTAATGTATTGGAATCTGCTTTGTCCCGTGACTTTTTCTATAAGTCCAGAGAGTAATAGGTAATTGGTGTTGCTGTATTCAAAATCCGTATCAGGTTCAAAGCTGGCTGGTAAATCAAGTACCAAATCAAGGCGTTCTTTGTCGTTTTGTTTTGGACTAACCCAGTAGTTTTTGGTGTCGGTATAATTTGGGATTCCACTCCGGTGCTGAACCATCATCCTTAGCGTAACTTTCTCCGCATTTTCTATTCGTCCCACGAGTTCAGGAAAATAATAGGCAAGCGTTTTGTCCAGAGATAACCGTCCCTCATATACCAATTTAGTAATAGCAACAGCAGTATACAGTTTGCTTACACTGGCGATTTTGAACAATGAATGAGGGTCAGCAGGGGTTTTGCTTTCTCGGTTTTTATACCCCGCAGTACATAAAACTGGTTTTTTGCCTTTTTCATCTACATAAACAATAATACCGGCAAATCCGTAATCAGTTGCTTTATTCACTTGTTCCTGAACGGTTTGAGGTAGTGGTGCGATCCAGGCTTTTAATATAGGCCAGGGAACAAAGTACAAAGAGACCATTGTTCCAATAAAGAGTACCGCTCTAATTACTAGTTTTGATTTTTTATTAGCCATGCTATTTTTAAATTACCTACACTTTAAAAGAGTGTCTGCCCCCTGCACACGAACTCCAATCCAACAGACATTTCATAGCCCGCCAAGCAGAATCTATGATTTCTGACTGGGTGAACTATATGATTTTTAAGCAAGTTACAGAAAAGACCGTAGGAAGGTGCGCTTTGACTGTGCAGTGTGTTATACACATTGCACAGCCAAAGGGCTAAATATTTGCCAAACTCCGAAGGAGTGATAGATAATTGCCTGGGGCAACGCTCCAGGCAATTAATGGCAGTTGGTTTAAGCCCTGTAAGGGCGGCACTTTGTTATACACACACTGGTACAAACAGCGGGGCTAAGTACGCTGTAAATTAAGTTATTTCGTGTTTTGGGATGGGAGTTTTGGTGAAAGGCAAGGCGCCCTCCAAGCTTTGGGGTAAAGGGGCCCTAAAGCTTGGACAGGATAGCCTTACAGGCTGACCGAAAACTCAAAACCCTTATTGATAATCAATGAATTACAGGTTGAAAAGTAGAGTATTCACCTATTCTCGGTCAGCCTGCTTAGCTACCTGATCGATCGAGCAACGCAGCATTTCGCCAAAAGGCACTGTCAAAACTGAACATTACTTAATTTACAGTGTACTAATTACCGCTTACCGGGATTATTCAGGAGCATGCAAAATTTACGTTCCTAAACTTTAGAGGATTATATTTGAGATAAATCGGCAATAAGCTCTATTTTACCTCAGACAACAAACTGCAGACACCACTGACCATGGGAAAAAGGACGCCTAAGCGCCAAACTGAAAGCCAGCCTGCCGCTGCGCCGAAAGGCTATCCGGCTTGGTTTACCAATCGGAAATTCCATCTTTGGGGCCTGTTTGCCCTGAGCTTTTTGCTGTATGCCAATACACTGGGCAATGGCTATACGCTGGATGATGCTATTGTGATCTACGATAATATGTTTGTCAAGGAAGGTATCAGCGGAATTCCCGGAATCCTGGGCAAAGACACCTTCTTTGGCTTCTTCAAGGAAGAGGGCAAGGCAGCGCTTGTCGCCGGAGGGCGCTACCGGCCGCTATCGCTCATCCTCTTTGCCATTGAGGTGCAGTTTTTTGGCGAAAGCCCCTTCATCGGGCACCTGTTCAACGGGCTGTACTACGGTGCGACTACCGTACTGTTATACCTGTTATTGCTGCAGTTATTCCGCCCGAAGCAAGGACAAGTCAAAGGCTACTTCATTGCCCTGACGGCAAGCTTGCTGTTCGCGGCTCACCCCATTCATACGGAGGTCGTGGCGAATATCAAAGGGCGGGACGAGATCCTCACGCTACTTGGCAGCCTGGGCGCACTTTACCTATCGCTCCGCGCCTTTCAAGACAAAAAACCACTTTATAATCTACTCGCCGGGCTCGTCTTCTTCCTGGCGCTGATGGCTAAGGAAAATGCCATCATGTTCCTGTTCGTTGCGCCCCTGGCGTACTACTTTTTCACTTCGGCCAAGACAGGCGATATCGTTAAACAAGCCCTGCCATTCGCCATTGCCGCCGGTGCCTTCCTGGCCATCCGCTTTTCCGTACTGGGCTTTGGGCTGACCGATCCGCCCATGGAGATGATGAACAACCCTTTTGTAAAGGTGCAGGGCAACGGGTACATCGCATTTACCAGTCAGGAGCGCTTCGCCACTGTGATGTTTTCCCTGGGCAAGTACCTTCAACTGATGTTCGTGCCGCTCACGCTTACCCACGACTACTACCCGAGAGCAATTGGCGTAATGACCTTTGGAGACTGGGAAGCCCTGCTCAGCCTGCTGCTTTACCTGGCGCTGGGCGCTTACGCAGTATGGAGGCTCCCCAGGCGCGACCCCATGAGCTTTGCCATTCTGTTCTACCTGATTACGCTGGCCATTGTATCCAACCTTTTTTTTCCGGTGGGCACTCACATGGCAGAGCGCCTGTTGTTCATGCCCTCGGTGGGTTTCAGCCTGGCCATTGCACTACTCGGTTACCGTTGGGCAGTGCGGGGAGCGCCTTCCGGAAAAATCCCGGCATTCCGCCGGTTTAAGCCGGTGCTGAGCGCTGTGGTTGTCATTGCCATTCTTTTTTCCGTAAGGACCATTGCCCGTAACCCCGCCTGGACAAATAATTACACCCTCTTCATGACCGATATTGAGCACTCTCCCAATAGTGCGAAACTCCGCAACGCCGTAGGTGGCGAGCTCGTCACGCAGTCGGTCAAACCAGAAAATGCTGCACGAAAGGAAACCATGCTGAGCGAAGCCATCGGGCACCTGGAAACGGCGGTGCGCATCCACCCTAACTACAAAAACGCCTACCTGCTGATGGGCAATGCCTACAACTACCTGCAGGAATACGATAAGTCTATTGCTGCTTATCAGAATGCCCTTTCCATAGACCCTGATTATCAGGATGCCCGCCGTAACCTGGGGATCACCTACAAAGATGCGGGCAAATACTACGGTGAGCAGCTCGGGCAAGTCGACAAAGCCATCGGGTACCTGAACAAGGCTTATGAAATCATGCCGGAAGAATACGAGGTCATCCGTCTCCTCGGCGTTGCCCACGGCATCCGGGGCAATACCCCAAAAGCCATTGAGTACTTTACCAGGGCAACAGAAGTAGCTCCCCAAAACCCCAGTGCCTGGTTTGATCTTGGCACCGCTTACTACAATGCCGGCGATCAGCAACTGGGGCAGCAATACCGGAATAAAGCCCTGGAACTCGACCCCGGTTTCCTGGAAAAAATGCAGTCAAACAATTAAAACAAGCGACCTGAAATGATCCGACTACTGACTTTATCCTGCCTGCTCCTGATGGGATATGGGCTCCACGCACAAACCGCTCCGGCTGCAGCCTGGGCTGATTCCGTGTACAACAACATGACCGAAACGGAGCGCCTGGGGCAGCTCTTCATGATACGCGCGCACTCCGACCTTGGGGCAGAGCACATACAGTCTGTCGAAGCGCAAATCAAAAAGTACAAAGTTGGTGGGCTATGCTTCTTTCAGGGCACTCCGGAGCGGCAGGTAGAGCTCATCAATCAGTATCAACAGCTGGCAACCCCTGTACCACTAATGATCGCAATCGACGGGGAATGGGGCCTGGGGATGCGCATGAAAGCCAGCACCATTAGCTTTCCGCGGCAGCTCACCCTCGGTGCCATTCAGGACAACAGCCTGATCTACGAAATGGGCACGGAGATCGCCCGGCAGATGAAGCTCGCAGGTATTCACGTCAACTTCGCTCCCGTAGCCGATGTCAACAACAACGCGGCTAACCCCGTGATCAACAACCGCTCCTTTGGGGAAGACCGGATGAATGTAGCCGCCAAGAGCTGGCGCTACGCACAGGGAATGCAGGACAACGGCGTCATGGCTTGCGCCAAACACTTTCCCGGGCACGGAGATACCGATGTAGATTCCCATCTGGACCTGCCCGTCATCCGCCACTCTTATGAGCGGTTGGATAGTATTGAGTTGTTCCCCTTTCGGCAGCTGGCCAAGCAGGGCATCGGTAGTATGATGGTCGCCCATTTGAGTGTCCCCGCGCTGGATGCACGGAAAAACCGCCCAACGACCCTATCGTACAATACGATTACTAATCTGCTCAAGGAGGGGCTGGAGTACAAAGGCATCGTATTTACAGATGCTCTGGAAATGAAAGGTGTGACCAAGCATTTTGAAAGTGGTGAAGTAGAGGCAGAAGCTCTGGTGGCAGGTAACGATATACTCCTCCTGCCGGAAGATTTGGAAGCCGCCTACCGGGAAGTCCGGAACTACATTGAAGCCGGAGAACTGAGCTGGGAGGCACTCGAGCCACGTGTTAAGAAAGTGCTGCGCGCAAAATATCAGCTGGGGCTACGGCAATTTGAGCCCTTAAGTACCGATAGCCTGCGCGAGCGCCTGAATACCGACGAGGCGCTGCTCCTTAAGCGAAAGTTGCTGATCAATGCCCTGACGATGGTCCGCAACCCTAATGACCTTGTTCCCTTCCGGCAGCTTGAAGGTATTAATATGGCAAGCCTCAGTATCAATGCCAGTAAAGCAACCCCGTTTCAGGAGCGGCTGCAGGAATACAAGAAAATGCCCACATTGCAGTGCGGGAAAGCACCATCTGACCGGGAACAGGCCCGCCTCATTGCGGAGCTGGGCAAAGCTGATATCGCCATAGTTGGCCTGCACGATATGAGCAGCCGCGCATCTGGTGACTTCGGCATCTCGAAAGCAGCGCGACGGATGCTGCAGCAACTCCAGCAAAAGACTAAAGTCGTGCTCGTTGTTTTTGGCAACCCCTACAGCCTGAAGTTTTTTGATGAGCAGGACTGGGTGCTGGAAGCCTACGAAGACAGCCCAATGATGCAGCGCCTGGCAGCAGAAGCACTATTTGGTGCCCGTTCGATCAAAGGGCGGCTGCCCATCACGGCTTCACCTAAAAGTCAGTTTGGGGATGGAGTGATCACCAGCAAGCTGGCTCGGTTTGGATTTGCCCCTCCGGCAGCGGTAGGCATGGACGCTGCCACCCTTGCCAAAATCGATGAAATCGCCAATCGGGCAGTTGAAGCAAAAGCCACACCGGGCTGCGTGGTGCTGGTCGCTAAAGATCAACAGATCATCTACAAAAAAGCCTTTGGCCACCATACCTATTCCGAGGCACAGCCCGTTCATGCTGATGACATCTATGACCTGGCCTCCGTGACCAAAATCGCCGCTTCCACGCTGGCTATCATGTGGCTGCAGGAGTGTGGGCAGGTGCACCTGGATACGCCTATCGTCCGTTATTTGCCGGAACTTGAAGGGACCAATAAAGCACAGCTTTGTTTAAGGGATATTATGGCTCACCGGGCAGGCCTCAAGGACTGGATCCCCTTTTACAAACAGACCCTAAGCTACAACCGGAAACGAATGTCCCACAGCCGGGATTACTACCGCAAAAACCCCAGTCCGGGATTCGGGGTAGAAGTCGCTCCCTACCTTTACCTGCGCGATGACTTCCCCACAGACCTCTACCAACAAATTTACGATTCAGAAATACAGGAAAACCCAAGGTATAAGTACAGTGATTTGGGCTTTTACCTCGTTGCCCAATTGGTAGACCGCCTTACCGGCATGCCACTGAATCAATTTGCGAGCCGTCTGTTTTACCAACCTATGGGGCTACAAACGGCAACTTATCTGCCATTGGAGCGCTTCACCCCACCCGAAATTGCCCCGACCGAAATTGACAATTACTTTCGTAAGCAGGCCCTGCGCGGCTACGTGCATGACATGGGAGCAGCGATGCTTGGGGGTGTGAGTGGCCACGCCGGGCTTTTCTCCAATGCCCAGGACCTTGCCGCCATCATGCAAATGCTACTAAATGGTGGGTTATACGGTGATCAGCGCTTACTGCAAGCTGAAACGATACAGGGCTTTACGAAGCGACATCCCAAATCCACCCGTCGTGGGATTGGCTTTGATATGCGGCAGTTGGACCCCAGCAAGTGGATCAACCTACCTAACGATGCTTCCGACGCCACTTTCGGGCACACCGGCTTTACTGGCACCTGCGTTTGGGCAGATCCGGAAGAGAATCTGGTTTTTGTATTCCTGTCTAACCGAACCTTCCCAGACATGAACAACTACAAGTTGAACAAAATGAGGGTCCGACACCGTATTTTGAGCACGGTTTACGAAGCCATTGAGCAATATCGTTACCTGACAGCAACCGACCATGAGATCAACGGGGCTTCAGAGGATATCGCCATTCGATAGTCTGGGAAGGCAGCCCGGTGGAGTATAAATACTACTGCTTGACCAGCCGGCGCACCGTGGCGCTCGTTTCATTACTGACACGCAAAAGATATAGACCATTAGCCTGTACAGACAAGTCAATAGGCAGTGTTACGGCTCCTCCATTCGTTATTTGCAATGACTGCGACTTCAGACGCTGCCCCTGAACCGTCATTAGGTCTACCTGATAGGTGCCCGCTTCGGCGTTTTCAATTTCCAGCGTAGTCTGACCAATGACTGGATTTGGGAATACAGTGACTGATGCATTTAGCGCCCCTTGCTGCCCAACCTGGCTGGTGGCGTCTTCAGTCAGCACAACAGGGCTGGATAAGGAAGCAACGCCGTCTCCCGATGAGCCGCCTGCACTATTGGACGCTAGTACAGAGCTGTAGAAATTAACATCGCCTGTGCCGGATTCCGGTGCTACCCATTCCACCTCAAAGGTGCTGCTCTGGCTACGCTGACTGTGCTCAGGATATTCCCGTCCGTTGACATCCGTAATCTTGGTGCCCGAAGGAGGGTTCTGAAAGTCGCCTGCCTGATCGTTGTTTTCACCAGTGAGCGCTACTGCCTGGAAGCCAAAGACGGACGGACTGCCAGAAAATCCAGCTGAAACGCGCATGGTATATACCTCCCCCGGCATGTAAGCAGTAACGGCTTCGCCATCTTTCAGTACTTCCAGCTCAATGGTAGGCGAGAAGTTATTACCACCATGGCAAGCTCCACAAGTGGCACTGCTCAGAGGGGACCCGGTACGGTCCTGCCCTTGCACGGCACCTGCCCCGGAGCTATTGTTCAGAAACAGAAAAGCGCCACCTGCCAGCGCAAAGAGAGTGTAAAATAATTTAAATTTCATCGTTGGTGGTTTATGAGTGTATATGATGAAGATTAAGACAGGGCTACACACAAAAGGTTTAGTCAGGCTACCTGCAAAGACCTAACTATTCCTCTGCGAAGTCATGCTCGCGACGGTAACCGTAACTCTGAGCTGGGTTTTTGCCCAGTGTGCCCACAAAGAAGGCATCAATGCTGGAAAAATCTAAACCTTTGTTACCAGTAGGATAGAATGGCGCGCTTACTGTTATCAACCGGTTCGCCCAATCAAACCGAGCCATAATGATGGGCACCTGCGCTCCAAGTGCAATGTAATAAAAGCCGGACTTCAGCTTATCTACCCGGCTACGGGTCCCCTCTGGTGCGATACAGATGGCGAATCCCTCTTTTTGATTAAAGATATCCACTACCGCCTCTACGTACCCCTGCTTGCGGTTGCGGTCGACCGGGTAACCGCCCAGACTTCGGAAGAGCCCACCGAACGGAGGGCGGAACAGGCTTGCTTTACCGACATATTTAATGTCCAGGCCCAATGCAGCTCTGGCCAACAGGCCTATCGGAAAATCCCAGTTAGACGTGTGGGGTACTGCAATCAGAACGTATTTCCGGGGCAGTGATTGGTATTCTGTGACGATACGCCAGCCCAGCCCGCGCAAAAGCAATTTGCTCATCCTTTTTCCCATAAATTCAAGGCACTAGATTCTGAAATTCATCAATAAAAATAATCATTTTCGTTTAATGTAACTTCCTGGTCCTTTACCGCGTAAAAACATAAAGACAATGGCAATGGCAACGCTTAACAAAAAATTGTAATTTGCAGCCATTCTGCCCAAAACCGATTCAACACACGAACACCTTGAAGCGACTGATCTTACTTTTTTTCTTTGTGGGCCCGGCACTACAGGCCATATCTCAGGAAGCACTTCCTGCGCCACCGGCGGAGCTGATCTTATCTGTACCTGCCGGATTCTACCCTGATGCCGTTAATGTTGATGTTAAGTGCCCGGGGGGGCAGGTTTTTTATACCCTTGATGGAACCGAGCCTACTTCCCGCTCCAGGCGCTATGACAAGCCTCTCACCATTGCAGAGACTTCCGTTTTACGGTTGCTGGCTACCTACAAAGACGGACGGGCAGACCTTTTAGAAGGCCATTCCTTTTTCATTGGCGAACCTGAAACAGACTTCCCGGTGGTTTCAATTGGGATTAACCCACCTACCCTTTTTCACCCCTTTCACGGCCTGTTTATGCTGGGCGCCAATGCCGTGGATACGCTTTGGAAGAAACCAGGAGCCAATTTTTGGAGCAAACGTGAAGTCACCTGCAATCTGGAAATTTTTGAAAGCAGCGGGCAGTGTGTTTACCGCAGTCCCTCCGGCTTCCGCCTATTTGGTGGCATGAGCCGGCTGTTTCCTCAAAAATCGATGGCACTTGTAGCCCGGGACCGCTACGGAGAGCACCGTATCGATCACGAGATATTTGGAAAACCAGGCAATAAAAAATTTAAATTTTTGGTGCTGCGCAACTCCGGTAGCGATTTTGGGAAAAGCCACTTCCGGGACGCCATGATGACGAGCCTCGTGGAAGACTGGGACCTGGAAACCCAGGATAACCGACCCGCCCATGTTTACATTAATGGGCGGTACTGGGGTATCTATAACATCCGGGAAAAAATCAATCGCTACTTCATTGATAACCACTTCAAAACGGTCGAGAACGACAGTGTGGATATTATGGAGCACCGCTATACGCTGAAGCGGGGCAGTGCCCGCCACTACCGTTCGCTACTACGCTACCTCGAACGCCACGACCTTAGCGATCCGGAGCACTTCGCCTATGTGGCTGCACAAATGGAGATTGACAACTTTCTGGATTATCAAATAGCGCAAATCTATTTTGACAATAAGGATGCCGGAGGCAACATCCGGTACTGGCGCCCACAAACTGAGCGGGGACGTTGGCGTTGGATTCTCTATGATACAGATTGGGGCTTCGGCTTACACGAGCCAAGTGCCTATAAGCACAATAGCCTAGTCTTTCATACAGACCCAAGCGGGCCGTCCTGGCCCAATCCGCCCTGGAGCACTTTCCTCTTGCGCAAACTGCTCGAAAACGAGGACTGCCGCCGCCGTTTCGTCAACCGTTTTGCTGACCGTCTGAACACCTCCTTTGAGCCCGGGCAAGTCCTCCGTAAAATCAACTTCTTCCACGAACGGCTGAAGCCAGAAATGAACCGGCATTTGGAGCGTTGGAAACTGAGCCGGTACGACTGGGATTTCCATATTAATGTGATGCGCACTTTTGCCCAGGAGCGGCCCAGGTTTGTCCGAATGCACCTCATGGAGTACTTACAAACCGGTGCACAGCGTGAGCTTACCGTTGGCAGTACTAAAGGAGGGCAGGTCGTGCTTAATGAAAACTTAACCCTTTCTGCTGATACCCTGAACGGGACCTACTTTGAGCGTTTCCCGGTAAAACTGAGGGTAGTTGCACACCATGGTTACCGGTTTTCTCATTGGGCAGGAGACCTGGAAGGTACTGATGCCCGGGAACTTACCCTACCCTTGTCCAGGAAGCATACCCAAGCCTATGCGGTCTTCGAGCCGTATTTTCATCCGCTGGAAAGCAAGCTGGTCATCAACGAAATCTCGCCTAAGAGTGGGAATGCTGGCGATTGGCTTGAGCTGTACAACGGTTCTGAAGAGCGGTTGAATCTGTCTAAATGGACCCTTAGCGACCTCAAACGCAATACCTTTTCGTTTCCTTCCGTCACCATCGAGCCACATGATTACCTCGTCATTGCAGAGGATTCTGTTGACTTTCGCGCCAAGCACCCCAAAGCTTACAATGTGATAGGAGGTATGGATTTCGGGTTGAATAAACGGGCCGAATCCATTGCGCTGTATTCCATTCTGGGCGCTATGGTCGACAGTATCAGCTACAAGGCACCGCCTTCAGATTCGGCTTTTGTTCTGAGCCTGCTTTTACCTGACCTCAACAACGCCGCCCCCGAAAACTGGGCGGTCCGGGCAGGAACAGGTACACCTAATGCTGCAAACCCGTACTACGTGGAAAGTCGGGTCCGCGCCCAACAAACCCTTTGGATGCAAATCGGACTGGCTGGTGGAGTTTTCGTTCTAAGTTTGTTGCTACTGGTTTTACGGCAGCGGAAAATACTTTAGGTTACAGCCCCCACAGAATGAAGAATCCGATAAGCTTTCGCAGTGCTTTTAGCCCGGCAGAGGCTACGTTGCGCACAGACTGATAATTGATGCCAAGTACTTCGGCGATAGTGTGGTAGTCCATACGCTGAAAGTATTTGAGGTAAAGCACTTCTCTTTGCCGATTGCTGAGCTGCTCCATCGCCTCTTGAAGTTGGGCATTTCGCAACGCCTGGCTTTCCTCTTCAATCAGCTCCATATCAATGGAAGTCACTGTTTCTTCTTCCAGTTTGGTTCCGTCAAGCTCTCCGGTGATACGGCGAAGGCGATTATTCCTGCGAATGAGGTCGCGCCGTAGCGCCACGAACAGATAGCGACGGATCGAATCGGTAGGCCCTAAGCTCTCATTTCTCCGCCACAGCCCGATGAAGAGATCCTGAATGACATCTTCCACCAGCGCCTCATCGTTAATGATACGGCGCCCATAGCGGAAAAGATCTACAACTTCCCGGCGGTAGATCGTTTCTAATGCTGACTTGTCTCCCTTCCGAAGGGCATCCCAAAGCTGCACGTCACTCATGTAGGCTGTTATTTCTGGTGTAAATATAGAGGTTAGACGGCAGAAGTTGGAGGAGGATTAATAAACTCTAATATCTTGATATAAGTCCTTCATAGAAAGTTGCCCGTCAAGAGGTTGAAAATGAACTATTGCATCAGATCTGGCGATTGGCTTACCGTACCTCTTTTTTTGGCTGGCGGGGCCCTCAGCCCTAAATACATATTCCCGATCAGCAGTGCCTGCCAATGGCAAAGCCAATACTTCTACATTCTGAAATCCATATTATTGACCTGTCACTAGTTCCAGTTCAAGGTATGCAGTTATTTAGTGTCAGCTTCGGCAGGTGTGATGGCTCCATAAATTTGTGATTTACAGATAAGATAGGCTTTTCAGGATAGTGGCCCAAATGAGTATTCTTTTAACAATAATGACCTATTTTCGTTGGTTGGAAGAACCAATGCTTCTTGATTATGATCCGAATCGCTTACTACTCCTTTGGGCTAATATTGTTATCTGCCCTCCTTACCGCCTGCCAGCCTGCTGTAGCTTCTGAACAAGTGAATAGCGACACCATCAACCTGGAGGAAATTACCATCACTGAGCTGCAATCCAGGTACGAGTCCGGTACCCTTACCGCAGAAGCCGCCGTACAGTACTACCTGAGCCGCATCACAGCCATTGACCAGTCCGGCCCCAGCCTGAAGGCCGTACTGACCCTCAATCCGGAGGCATTAGATATTGCCCGGGAGTTGGATGGAGAACGAGCAGAAGGACGAGTACGTGGCCCGTTGCATGGCATCCCTGTATTGCTGAAAGATAACATCGATACCGGTGACCAGATGCCGACAACAGCAGGCAGCCGGGCGCTATCTGGTTCCATTGCACCAGATGATGCTACAATTGTTGCTCAGCTGCGGAAAGCCGGAGCTATCATCCTGGGCAAGACCAATCTGAGCGAGTGGGCCAACTTCCGAAGCACCCATTCCAGCAGCGGTTGGAGCGGACTGGGCGGACAAACTCACAACCCCTACCGCCTCGACTGCAACCCCTGTGGGTCCAGTTCCGGATCAGGTGTAGCCGTAGCGGCTAATTTATGTGTGGTTGCTCTGGGCACTGAAACCAACGGCTCCATCGTTTGCCCAGCTTCAGCCAACGGCATTGTAGGCATTAAGCCCACTGTAGGCCTGCTGAGCCGCGACGGCATCATTCCCATTTCCTTCACTCAGGATACTCCCGGCCCCATGGCGCGCACCGTTACGGATGCAGCCATTGCGCTCGGTACCATGACCGGCACTGACCCTGCGGATACCAAAACCAAAGCCAGCGAAGGGCATTACAAAACCGATTATACCGTGTACCTCGACAGCACCGCACTTCGGGGCAAACGCATTGGCTACTATACGGCGCCCAAAGGCACCCACTATAAAGTGGACACCCTGATGGAAAGTGCTATCGCTACCCTAAAGGCACAGGGAGCAGAAGTAGTTGAGATTGAAGACCGGCTGTCTTCCCAAACCGGAAGCCTGAGCTATCAGGTGATGCTTTACGAATTTAAAGACGGGCTAAACCAGTACTTTGCGAGTCTCGGGGAGGATGCCCCCCTTAAGTCGGTCGACGAACTCATTGCTTTCAACAATACCGATGAGGTGGAACTGCGGCATTTCCACCAGGATATCTTAGAGCGAGCTGCAGAAATGGGCGCTTTGGACAGCGATGACTACCGGAATAGCGTATCGGAAATGCAGCGACTGGCACGGGCGGAAGGCATTGACAAAATCATGGCAAAGTACGAATTGGATGCGCTCATCGCCCCCACCGGCGCACCGGCCTGGAAAACCGACCACGTTAACGGTGACCACTATACCCTGGGCAGTTCGTCTCCGGCTGCCTGGGCAGGTTATCCCAACATCAGCGTACCTATGGGTTTCATAGACGGCTTACCCGTCGGTTTGTCTATTTACGGGGCCGCCTGGAGTGAGCCGGTCCTGATTGGACTGGCTTACGATTTTGAGCAGGCGCAAAGAGCAAGACAGGTACCCGGTTTGGATTGAAAAACATAACCTATTCACCTCACTAAACAGACTGCAATGCGTCTACACCTTATACTGTTTGTGCTAGTAAGCACATTATTCCACACCTTTGCCTCCGCTCAGCAGCCTGCGGCGTTAACCGCCCCCTTTGAGCTCGACAGTAACACCACCGCGACCTACCACCAAACCATTGCGTTCTACGAAACGCTGAGTATTGCATACCCACAACTACATCTGCAGGCGCATGGCCTCACGGACGCGGGCTTTCCCCTGCATACCGCCGTGCTCGCCACCGATGGAGCCTGGCAACCGGAAGCGGCCAGGGCACAGGGCAAAACAGTAATCTTTATCAATAACGCCATCCACCCCGGAGAGCCCTGCGGCGTGGATGCCACGATGCTGCTCCTGCGCAACTGGCTACAGGCTCCCGAAAAGATAGCCATGCTCGACCAGTTGGTAATTGTAGCCATTCCGTTTTACAATATTGGCGGCGGGCTCAACCGGGGGCCACATAGCCGGGCCAACCAGAACGGACCGCAGGCGCACGGATTCCGTGGCAATGCCCGTAACCTTGACCTCAACCGGGACTTCATTAAAGCAGATTCACGCAACGCACAGACGTTCAACCAGGTCTTCGCCGACTGGCAGCCCGACTTATTTATAGATAACCATACCTCTAACGGTGCTGACTATCCATACACCATTACGCTCATTCCTACCCAGAGCGACAAGCTCGACCCGCACCTGGCGACATACCTGGACAACCAGTTGCTACCCCGCCTTTACCGGGATATGGAAGCGGATGGATGGGAAATGACACCCTATGTGTACGCCCGGACTACACCTGATGAGGGCATCGCCGCCTTCCTCGACCTCCCCCGCTACTCTACCGGCTACGCAGCCCTGCACAACACGATCGGATTTATGCCGGAAACCCACATGCTGAAGCCCTTCAAAGACCGGGTACAGAGCACTTATACTTTTATGGACAACCTGTTGCAAGCAGCCTGGGAAGACCACCAGCCCATTCAGCAAGCCCGGGACAAAGCACGTACCCACACCATTCAAAAGGATACTTTTGCGCTCAACTGGAAGCTGGATATGGAGCGGCAGGTGCCTCAAACCTTCAAAGGCTACACCGCTAAATACAAGCCGAGCGAAGTCTCCGGATTGCAGCGGCTGTACTACGACCGGGAGGCGCCTTTCACCAGGGAAATCCCCTACTTCCGGTTTTACAATACAACGATAGAGGTGCAAAAACCAATTGCCTATATCATTCCGCAGGCCTATCAGGAGGTCATTGAACGGCTGCGTTGGAACAACGTGGTACTACACCGCCTCACCGAGGACCAAACCCTGCAGGTAGACCAATACCGCATCGAAGACTATAAAGACCGGGCGGCTTACGAAGGCCACTACCTCCACTATGGCACCACCGTGCGTACAGAATCCCGAAAGCACATCTACCGAAAGGGCGACTATGTGGTGCTGACCAATCAGTCCCTCAACCGGTACATTGTGGAGACCCTGGAACCACAGGCACCGGATGCCTTCTTTTCCTGGAACTTTTTTGACGGTATACTCATGCAAAAGGAGTACTTTTCGGCTTATGTTTTTGAGGATAAGGCAGCAGCGATGCTGGCAGAAGACCCCGAGCTGAAAGCAGCACTCGAAGCGCAAAGGGCGGAGGACCCTGGATTTGCAAAGTCGGCGCGTGCTCAACTCAACTTTATTTACGAGCGCTCGCCCCACTACGAGCCCACTTACCGGCTTTACCCGGTAGGTCGACTGATGGACGTACAGAATTTAGGCTTTCAACCCGAAACGAATTAAGCCATCTGCCCGGGTCTTCTTGCGGCAAGCACCCAAAACATTTACGAGCTGGTCGGGCAATCTTCCGCACTCAGCCTGGTCAACCTTTTTGTGCCACTGACTGCCGGGCTGTACTGGAAGTGTGCCTCAAACATTGGAGCGCTTTCAGCCATTATCATCGGTATGGCCGTGTGGCTAGCTGATTTGCGAATGGCAGTCCACAACAATCCCAAGTCTGGTCTACAGCGGGCTGGGCAGTACGCTAGGCATGCTGGCAGATAGCTGGCTTTGGCCAAATGATCCAAAAAAGTACTATCAAATGAAAACGCAATTTAATACCCTGGTTTTAAGCTTGCTCCTGTGGGGATGCGCCACCAAGCCATCCGGCACGTTTCAGTCTGCCTCTACACCGATAGCACCGGATTACAGTCAGACCTCATCCTGGGCGGCATTGCCAACCCAGGAAGACCCCGCTGACCTTACCCCTGACGGGCTCCAAGACCGGCAGGCTATAGCCACCGCAGACGTCTTTTTTTTACACCCCACTACCTATACCGGCAAAACCGGTGATAACTTGTGGAACAGCCCCACTGGCAATACCGATCTGCAGAAGCGTATCCTGGAAGGGCCTATTCAGTTTCAGGCCAGTGCCTTCAATGCCGCAGGGAAAGTGTATGCCCCTCACTACCGGCAGGCCCATCTCGAAGCCTACTTTACGAAAGATACGACGAGTGCAAGACAAGCCTTTGACCTCGCATACAGCGATGTCAGGCGGGCGTTTGAATACTATCTTGAGCATTACCACAAAGACCGGCCTATCATCATCGCTGCGCACAGTCAGGGCACTACGCACGCTAAACGGCTGCTAAGGGAATTCTTCGACGGTCATTCATTGCAAGAACGGCTCGTGGCAGCCTATCTCATCGGCATACCCGTTCGCAACACGGATTTTAGCAGCCTGCAGCCTTGTACGGACAGCCTCGATACGGGTTGTTATATTTCATGGCGCACTTTCCGGCGGGGCACAAAAAAAGAACCGGAACCGGCCGTCATCGTCACCAATCCGCTACTATGGGATACCACCAAGGCTTTTGCGCCCCGAACGCTCAATGAGGGTGCGGTACTGCGCCCCTTTGAAAAGGTACGCCCCAATAACGTTAGTGCGGAGGTACGTGGCCCGGTGCTATGGAGCAGCAAACCACAATTCCCGGGCAGTTTCCTTATGCTTCGCAGGAACTACCATGTGGGTGATCTTAATCTTTTCTATGTGGATATAAGGAAAAATGCAGTGCAGCGGGTGGAGGCATTCACTCAATCAAATCATCCATAGACGAATTCACATGAGATAAATCCGGGATGCCCCGAAAGTCAACGTCTTTTTAATACTTACAGGATACCTGTTCTTTGAGCATATGTTACCGCCAACGCTCAAATAAAGTTACTACGCCAAACATCAACAGGAAACCATAAACCGAGTCATCAATAGGAACAGAGGTAATACGGATACCGAGATACTCTTCCGGATTGTAAATGACTACGGGCTGCTCGGTATAACCACCGGTCAACACACCATTGACAATGAGAAAAGGAATAAGGGCGACCGCATAAGACAGGTAAAAACGGCTGCGGTAGCTACCGTCAAGAAATAGCCAGTGATAGAGAATAAACCCACCGGTGAGCAAAAAAGTCGTCGTCGTGTACAAATGCCCCCAATACAGGAGACCAATAAGGGTAAAGCCAAACCCCATAATTGGCGTGAACCACAGCTCGGCTCGGGCCAGCAAGTCTTTCTTTATATAAAAATTCAGGCATTCGTAGATAAAAACGCAGGCGAATGGGACGGTGAAAAAGAAAAGCCATTCTTCGACCGGCAGTTGAAAGAGGCGAATATTAGCAAAATAGCGCTCGTTGAAATCCCACACCCCCTGAGCCGTGAAGAACACATCCCATGCGATGAATAGCCCCCCTACGATGAGGATTGCCGGCAACAGCGGTTTCCACTTGCGGTAATAGTGGACATTCTTGTCGAAACTCAGCAGTAAAATCGGAACAAACGTGAAGAGGTGCAGGTAAAAGTAAGCCCATTTTGTCTCCAGCCAGGACAAGCGGGTAACCTCCGGGACTTCCATCAGGAAGTTGTCTGATAAGACCTGATCCGTAGCCCACTGCCAACCTACCAATAGCAATGGTACCAATATCACTATGACTTGCAAAAAGGGGCGCACCCGGGCTTTGACCAGAGCGGGTTGGGAAACAACAGAATCCATAGGCTATAATAAATTCAGGCTATTGCGCAGGGCAGAGCTGAATAGCAAGACCGCTTTACGCCGGTTGGGTACGCGGATACGCTCTTGCGTAACCCGGTCAGCCGGGGCAGAGCGGATTTTTTTAAATAAGTTGGTATAGTAAATATAGGCCAGATACACGCCAAAACGGGCACCTTCCGGCAGCTGTACAATACCCTTATAGGCATCGTCAAAGTCCTTCTTGATGTCGGCTTCAATCTCCAGCTTGTCTTCCTGACAAAACCGGGTGTAATCTACGCCCGGGAAATAAACCCGCCCACGCTCATCAAAATCACTTTTCATGTCACGCAGAAAGTTGATTTTTTGAAAAGCAGCGCCGAGGCTGCAAGCTGATGCTTTGAGATGCTCGTACCTATCATTATCACCTTCCACAAAGACCCGCAGGCACATGAGCCCTACGACCTCTGCTGAACCATAGATATATTTTTTGTACAGGCTGTCATGATAGCGATCGAAATGTAAGTCCATCTCCATGCTGTCGAGGAAAGCATCAATCAGTTCGCGCTCTATCTGATACTCATGCACCGTCTCCTGGAAGGCATGGAGCACCGGATTGAGGCTAATGCCCTCTTCAATCGCCCGGTACGTATCTTCGCGGAAGCGGTCGAGCAGGATCTCCTTAGGGTAGTCGTGGAAGGTATCCACGATCTCATCTGCAAAGCGAACAAAGCCGTAAACAGCATAAATAGGTGCCCGAAACCGCTTGTCAAAAACACGGATCCCCATAGAAAAAGAGGTGCTGTAGCGGTTCGTGATATGCTTGCTGCACTCCCGGCAAACCTCGTTGTACAATTCCATCATAATGTTATCAGTTTTGCAGCTCGTCCGCTTTCCTGTGATGCGCTGTCCAATTGCCAGCAGGCAGCACAGCTTCAGAATGCGATCCCCCGAGCTGCTAGGGTTTCACATCTTTATAAATTTCATTGGCGACCACACTACCTGAAATCAGGGAAGGCGGTACGCCGGGGCCCGGTGTTGTTAACTGACCGGTATAATACAAGTTACTTACTTTTTTGCTTTTAAGCTTTGGTTTGAGAAAAGCAGTCTGAAACAGCGTATTCGCTAAACCATAAGCGTTGCCCTTGTAAGCGTGATAGTCTTTTTCAAAGTCTTTGTGGGCAAATGACCGCTTATAAATGATATGCTTACGAATTTCCTGACCGGTCAGATCTTCCAGGCGGTCCATTACGATGTTAAAATATTCCTCCCGCTTCTCATCAGTGTCTTCGAGATCAGGCGCCAGCGGGATCAGAACAAAGATATTTTCTTTTCCGGCAGGTGCCACATCTGGATCTGTCACGGAGGGGGCACAAACGTAAAATAGCGGGTCGCTCGGCCACTGGGGCTGGTCGTATATTTCTATCGCATGCTTTTTGAAGTCGGCATCGAAATACAAGTTATGGTGGTGCAGACCTTCAATCTTTTTGTCAATCCCGAGATAGAATAACAAAGAGGAAGGCGCCATCGTGCGCTTGTCCCAGTACTTTTCTTTGTACATGCGGTGTTCAGGCTGGAGCAGCTGCTGCTCAACATGGTGATAATCCGCTCCGCCTACCACGATGTCGGCATCGTACTCCCCATTTTGTGTGATTACCTTCGTGGCGTGTCCGTTAGGCACGTAAATTTGTTTGACCTCTTCGTTGAGCTTGATTTCCACGCCCAATTCTTCTGCCACACTGACCATCCCTTCCACAACCTTGTGCATGCCACCCATTGGGTACCAGGTACCGAGCGCCATGTCTGCGTAGTTCATCATACTGTAAAGAGCTGGCGTATTTTCAGGCGTGGCACCCAAAAAAAGCACAGGAAACTCCAGCAGTTGAATCAGTTGTTCGTTCTTGAACAACTTGCGGATGTGCTTAGAAATGGAGGTGAACATCTGAAGGCGAAACAAGCTCATCAGGATACGCATGTCTGCAAATTCCATGATAGAGTGAGAAGGCTTGTGCACAAACTCGTTCATGCCTACCTCGTACTTATACTGTGCCTCTTCAAGAAATTGACGGAGTTTTTGGCTACTGCCCGGCTCATAGTGTTCGAACATGGCTTCCAGCTCGTCCATCTTAGCTGGCACCTCCATACTGTCCCCTTTGCCAAAGATCACTTCGTAGGAAGGGTCCAGGCGTACCAGTTCGTAGTAATCAGAAGGCTTCTTGCCAAACTGGGCGAAATAGTGCTCGAAAACATCGGGCATCCAATACCAGCTGGGGCCCATATCAAAAATAAACCCTTCGTGTTCAAACTTGCGTGCCCGACCACCGGGAATGCTATTCTTTTCTAAAATGGTGACTTCGTACCCTTTTTGGGCAAGATGGGAAGCTGCGGAGAGCCCTGCGAACCCAGAACCAATGACGATTACTTTTTTTGCCAAGGCTGCTTTTTGTTTGGTGACAAGGAAGAAACAGTAACCCTGATTTTTTGTTTAAGTTTTTTTGACAGAAAGCTTACTTTACTTGAACAAAGGGGCTACCGGACGATCAGTAAGGGCTGGCCTTCCACACCCTGGGCAATGCGCTCGGTGACAGAACCATACAGGAAGGTCTCAAAGGGGGTATGCCCCTTAGCGCCCATGACCAGCAGCGTTTCCGCATGATCGCTGGCATAGCTCAGGATGTGGGAAGCCATGTTGTTGCGGCTGTTCTCCTGAAAAACATCTACAATATCATCATCCCCAATACCATGTGCTTCCCGGAATTTAGCTGCTGCGAGACGGGCCGACTCCATCAGCACGCCAAGGTAACCGCGGTCCGGCGTGGATCGGTTGTAGTATTGGCCCGGAGGAAGGTCGACAATATGCAAGCTGTGCACCGGTTGCCCATTCATAGCTTGGCTGAGTGTCAGGGCGGTCTCCAATGCACGAGCTGCATTCTCAGAGAAGTCGTTGGGCACCACGAGGTTCTCAATAGCAGAACCCGCTCCGTCCGGAACGAATAAGACGGCAGAGTGGACGTTGCGCGCCACCCGCTTTGCTGTAATACCGCTACCCTCACTCAGGCGTTTCTTGCCCATAATGAGCAGATCAACTTCTTTCACTTTAGCCCAATGCAGCAGCTTTTCGTAGGGCTTACCCTCCCGGACTTCCACATCGATCTCAAAGGCTGGCTTTTCACCAAACACCTCCGCAATCCTGGCCTGAATGGCCGACTTCACACGCTCATCTACAGGAGATTCTGGCGCAAACCGTTTTTGAAAGTCAACCTCAGGATGCGTGGGCTCTGTGAAATCGGGCATGATATGCAGGGCATATAACTTTTTAATGCCTAGCGCAAAACTGTGCCGTTTAATGAACTGCAGCAGCTGTAAATCCATCTCAGACAAGTCGAATGCCATCAGTACGCGTTTGAATGCAAGCATAACGTTGGTTTTAAGTCAATGTTGGTACCCCATCCGTTGCTACGGCCAAATCGATCTGCCCGGGGCTGCTTAAAGGTAATGTAGTATAATCCATTTTCATAATGGGCTTTTGCCCATGGAGCCACAATGAAGATTAGCAATCGAAATATTGACATTACTCACCCCTCAACTGCAAAGTAGATACTGACCAAACAAAAAGCGCCCGGCGTGGACAAAGCCAGCCGGGCACTTCGGTTTAGAGTCTTAGATATTCCCAATTAAATGGGCAAAACACGGTGTTTGTCCTAGCTTACGGAGGCATCTTCCGCCTCGTATAAGGAGAATTGGGACATGAATTTATTAACTTCCTGCCGGATTTCCGCAATCAGGCTATCATTTTCTGTGTTTATAATTACCGCGTCCATCCATTCTACGATTTTTGCGCAGTCGGATTCTTTAAGCCCACGGGTAGTAACTGCTGCAGTGCCCACCCGGATACCAGAGGTCACGAAGGGGGACTGGGTATCGAAAGGCACCATATTTTTATTGACGGTAATGTCCGCTTCGCCCAACTTCTGCTCCGCTACTTTGCCCGTTACGCCCTTGGAGCGCAGGTCAATAAGCATGAGATGGTTGTCGGTGCCACCGGAGATCAGCTTGTAGCCTTTGTCCACGAATACACCAGCCATCGCCTGTGCATTCTTGATCACCTGCTCTGTGTAAGAACGGAACTCCGGCTGCAGAGCCTCACCAAATGCCACTGCTTTGGCAGCAATGATGTGCTCCAACGGACCACCCTGCATCCCCGGAAAGACCCCACTATTCAGAATTGCCGACATTTTGACCGGATTGCCCTTTTTGGTCTTACGACCCCAGGGGTTGTCAAAATTCTCCCCCATCATAATGATACCACCGCGCGGCCCGCGCAGGGTTTTGTGAGTGGTGGAAGTCACGATATGGCAGTGGGGCAGCGGGTTGTTGAGCAGCCCTGCTGCAATAAGTCCGGCGGGGTGTGCAATATCAGCCAGGAGCAGAGCGCCCACTTTATCCGCAATAGCACGGAAGCGCACGTAATCCCAGTCGCGGGAATAGGCAGAAGCACCGCAGATGATCAGCTTGGGCTTCACTTCCAGCGCTTTGGCTTCTACTTTATCCATATCTATCAAACCCGTTTCTTCCTCCACACCATAGAAGTGGGGCTGGTAGACTTTACCTGAGAAGTTGACAGGCGAGCCATGCGATAGGTGGCCACCGTGTGCCAGGTCGAAACCCAGAATGGCATCACCCGGCTGCAGGATAGCCAGAAATACGGCAGCATTGGCCTGTGCGCCCGAATGGGGCTGTACATTAGCATAAGCGGCTCCAAACAACTCCTTGAGCCGATCGATAGCCAGTTGCTCAATTTCGTCTACTACTTCACAACCACCGTAGTAGCGTTTACCAGGGTATCCCTCTGCATATTTATTGGTCAGGACACTCCCTGCTGCCGCCATTACTTCCGGGCTCGTAAAGTTCTCAGAGGCAATAAGCTCAATACCATGTTGCTGACGGTGCAGCTCTTTTTCAATGAGGTTAAAAACGGTTGTATCTTTCATGATGTCGCTATACGGTTTTGAATAACAGCGGACTACCGCTTTGAAAAGATGCCGCAAAGGTAGTTGCTTTGCCTATAAGAGTGAAAATTAGTCCCTTTTTTTGACAATACCCTGTGTTTTCTGATTTGCGAAGACGCTAATCCCGGCAAAACACCTGGTCTTCCGGTGCGTTTTTGTGCCCCTTTTGAAAAATAAAATGGCTTTGGAAATTCGTACCGTCCAGCACGCGCTTTATGAATTCCCTGATGGCTTTCTGCTCCTTGTAAAAATAAGCCCCGGCAAATTCATGCCCGCCACCGCAGAAAGAATGCAATTCCACATCTGCTCCGATATCGCAGTAGCGCTCATAGATCGTGTGGGAACCAAACAGCATCAACCAGCCGGAAGCGTCGGTCTCGCAGTAGTGGTGCGCAGCTGTTGCGTAAGGGACTAACGGGTCGGCACTCCCATGAAACAACATCGCGGGGGTAGCAGACTTGGTCGTTATCCTGTTGACATCCATAATTGCACCAGCTCCGCCGATCAGGCCAGCATAACGGAAGTTTTTGGGCAGAGGGTCTCCGTACAATTCCATCACAGAACGGTCCCAAAACGCAGCATGAAGGATGGTTTCAGCCCCGGCACTGCTCCCGGCAATAAAAATCCTGGAAGGGTCAATCCCGTATTCATCTGCCCGGTCAGTAAAAAAGGCAGTAGCCTGCCAAAGCTGATTGGCCGCCAGGCGAATCGCTTTAATTTTTTCAGCAAGCAGGCCATCGCAGCTAAAACTTTTGTCTTTCATGTAAAGGGTGTAAGTTATGGTCGCAGCAGCAATGCCCTGTTCTGAGAGGTAGGTACATAATTTATGCCCCCCGCTTCGGTTACCGCCGGAGAAACCGCCACCGTGCACATAGACGAGCAAAGGCCGTAACGCAGGAGAGGGTGTTTCGGGCAAAAAGAGATCCAGCTCAAGAGAAAAGGAGTCCGTTTCAAAGTAGGTAAGGGTGGTGTAACGTTTCTGGGCCTGAATAGTAGTCAGGCAACAAATGAACAGTACAGCAAGCAGGTTTTTCATCATCAGTTTTTATTACTTCGCCCTTAAATTAACATTATCCTTATCATTTTTTGCAACTGAAATCCGTTACAGTAGTATAAACACATAGTCCCCCCGTCGGAATAATTTCCAGTATTAGGCGCGTGATTATACCTTTGGCCCTTTGCCTTCCGTTATAAAGCGACTGAAAAAACAACGATAGATGCGTTTACACCATCATCTGCCCTTCTTACTACTATTGTCTTTTGGATTAGCGGCTGCTGCTCCGGTATTCGGGAATACAGCCCGCTACCGTTGTATGTGGCGTGAAGACCCGGCAACAACCATGGTCGTTGCCTGGGACCAGGTATCCGGCTCTAATCCGATCCTTCATTTTGACGAAATAGATTACGGTGGGCAAGCCAATGCTTATCGTTACCGCAAAGCACCGGACCGCTTCATCAGAGCAAAAGGCATGCAGAACCAATTTGTACGCCTGACCGGGCTAAAGCCTAATACGGTGTACTATTTTGTCATTCAGGACAGTGAAGGGATGAGCAAGCGTATGTCTTTTAAGACCACGCCCAATAGCCCGAATCAGCCTTTGTCTATCATCGCCGGGGGAGACTCCCGGAATAACCGGCAGGCGAGGGTCACTGCCAACCGCCTGGTCGCCAAGCTGCGGCCTCACTTCGTTATTTTCAATGGGGACATGACCGGCGGGGACACCAACGAAAACTGGCGCGCCTGGTTTGATGACTGGCAGGAAACTATCGGTAGTGATGGCCGGTTATTCCCAATCGTAGCCTCCCGGGGTAATCATGAGCGGGAAAATGCATCCATTACAGAGCTATTCGATGTTCCAAGTATTGATGTGTATTATGCGCTTACCTTCGGTGGCGACCTTTTCCGCCTCTATACCCTCAACTCCATGATTGCACCTGCCGGCAGTCAGGCCATCTGGCTGGAAGGGGATTTGGATGCTAATCAGCACGTAACCTGGAAAATGGCGCAGTACCATCAGGGTATGCGGCCTCATACGCAGCGAAAGCCTGAAAAAGATGAGCTCTATAACAACTGGGCCCGCCTATTCCACAGTTATGAAGTGGACCTGGTCCTGGAGTCTGATGCCCACGTGGTCAAAACCACCTACCCTATCCGGCCGTTCCGTGGTGTGGGCAGCGATCACGGCTTCATCAGAGACGACGAGCATGGAACCGTATACATTGGGGAAGGCTGCTGGGGGGCGCCGCTCCGGAGTGCCGATGATGCCAAGCAATGGACCCGTGCGCACGGCAGCTTCAATCAGTTTAAGTGGATATTCGTTATGCCAGACCGGATAGAGGTCCGAACGGTTATAACGGATAAATCTGTAGGCGTGGCAGAAGTCAGCCACAACAACCTGTTCGAAATCCCCCTTGGATTGATTCTCTGGAAACCTCCTACTGGGGATGTGATCTACATTCAAAATGACAAGGTGGCTCAAACCTCCCAGCAACCGGTCCGGGATGCCGTACGCGAACGCATTCAGGATCGCAGAGACGATCATCTGACAGGAAATAATCAGTCAACAGCAATGGAGCCCTCGCCCCCTACTCCTCCACCCGCTCGCGAATCTTCAGACCCCAATGATTGGTCGGCCTACACTAAAATCATGCCGGATGCCCAGAACTTTATCACCGTGAAGTTCACGATGCCCCGTCCCGGGCCGATTGCCGTACAGTTGGTCGACCGGGACTTCGCCATAAAAGCCCGGTTTAACATCCCTAAAGGGCAGGCTGGTGAACGGGTTAAAAAATTCCCGCTGGAAGACCTGGATAAGGGAGAATACTTATTGATTATACGTAGTGGCAAACAAGTGCTGCGTAAATACCAGGTCGTCAAACGATGAAGTTTTGTAGCTTTGGGCAGCAAAACCAAGCTCATGGCTATATCCTTAGACGCAATAAAAAAACCGATAGAAGAGGAACTCAACCATTTTGAGGTGCGCTTTCGGGAGGCTATGCGCAGCCCTGTCTCTCTGCTCGATAAAATAACATACTATATAGTCCGCCGAAAAGGCAAGCAGGTACGCCCCATGTTTGTCTTTTTGTCTGCCAAAGTCTGCGGTACCGTCAACGACTCTACTTACCATGCTGCTTCGCTAGTAGAACTCCTGCACACTGCAACCCTCGTGCATGATGATGTAGTCGATGATTCCTTCGAGCGCCGTGGCTTTTTCTCCGTTAATGCCCTTTGGAAAAACAAAATTGCCGTCTTGGTTGGTGACTACTTTCTCTCCCAGGGCCTGCTGCTTGCCCTGAAAAACAAAGAATACCGCCTGCTGGAAATCGTCTCCAACGCTGTCAAAGCCATGAGTGAAGGCGAACTGCTTCAGATCGAAAAAGCCCGCCGGTTAGACATCAAAGAAAAGATTTACTATGACATCATCCGGCAAAAGACGGCTTCCCTCATTGCAGCGGCCTGTAGCGCTGGTGCCTCCTCTACCACCGATGATGAAGCACAGGTTGAAAACATGCGCCTGTTTGGCGAGAAGATTGGCATTGCTTTTCAAATCCGGGATGACCTTTTCGATTACGGAACTGATGATGTGGGTAAACCCCTTGGCATCGATATCAAAGAAAAGAAAATGACGCTGCCCCTGATTTATGCACTGGACCAGGCATCGAACAAAGACCGTAAACACATCATCAGTATCGTCAAGCGCTACAGCGACCAACCGGAAAAAGTAAAAGAAGTAGTGGACTTCGTGCGAAACAGCGGCGGGCTGGAATACGCAAAGGAGGCCATGCTGCAGTACAGAAAGGAAGCTTTCGAACTGCTGCGGACCTTCCCGGAAAAGCCTTCCCGTCAATCACTGGAAGACCTGGTCACCTTCGTTACCGAGCGGAAACGGTAAGAAGTTAATAGCTATTCTGCTAACCTCAAAGCGACCCTCTCGCCCCAACGACTGGCAGGCGACGACTTCCACGAATGGACTAACCTGCTTTCACAAAAGCCTGTATAGCGACAACCAACCGGTCCAGGTCCTCAGTGAGGGTGTATACATTGGGCGTGATACGCAACCCGTTGATGTTTTCCAACTTGATCGGCACCGTATGAATTTTATACTGCTTAAAAAGATAGTTGTGGAAAGCTGTCGCATCTTTACCTTCAAACCCAATATTAGCAATAGCCCCTGCCAGGTCAGGGTTCTCCGGGGTAAAGCTCCGGAAGCCCGGCAGGTCACGAACCTGATCCAGCCAGTAGGTACGCAGGTACTTTAAGCGGGCCTCTTTCCGGGCACTCCCAATCAGCTTATGAAACTGAACCGCCTGTCCAATAGCCTGCTCAATAGCAAAAGACCGGGTGCCCAGGTGTTCAAACTTTCTAATATCCTTGCTTTCCGGGTCTGGGGATGCAAGCAACGGGTAAACCTTACCAATTTTTTCTTTCCTTACATACAGCATACCGCTGCCAAAAGGGGCACAAAGCCATTTGTGCAAACTGGTCCCCAGATAATCGCACTGCAGCTCTTCCACTTTGAAGTTCAGGTGTACAAAGGAGTGGGCAGCATCTACTACGACTTCAATACCTCTGCTGCGAGCTTGTTCTGCAATAGCCCGGACTGGCAGCACTTGCCCATTCCAGTTGACCATATGTGTCAGATGAACCACCCGGGTTTTGTCTGTAAACTGTTCAATATACCGGGCAGCGATGGTCTCTTCATCTTCCTGCGGCAGTTGTAAATCCGCCCATTTCAGCACAATCCCATCCCGTTGGGCGCGCTGTTTCCAGGCATTCATCATATTAGGATAATCGTACCGGCTGAGCACGACTTCATCGCCGGCTTTCAACGGCAGTCCGAATATCACCGTTTCAAGTGCTTCCGAAGCATTGCGGTTGATGGCGACCTCTTCCGGGCTACTGCCCAGCAAACCTGCTAATTGGGCACGGAGCGGTTCCCGGCCCTTGTCTAAAATACGCCACATATAATAAGAAGGCGCCTCGTTGCTCAGTCGGTTGTAACGCTCTACGGCTTCCTGTACTGCCCTGGGGGAAGGACTGACGCCACCGTTGTTGAGATTGAGAATGGTAGGTGATACGGTATAAGCCTGTTGGATTAACCGCCAGAATTCTTCATCAGTGGTATCTGGTTGCCGGGCGAGTGTTTCCAACAAAGCTTTGCCGGAATCAGATTGAAAAAAGGGCAGGCCTGCTAAAGTGCCAGCTACGGTGCCCATATGAGAAAAAAACTGCCTTCTGGATTGCATATTTTACCGGGATTTGCAGGCAAGATACGCAGGAAGACGAAAATCATTGGTGTCCTGACCGAAAACGTGACGGCGACTCACCAGTAAGCCGCCTGAAAGTCCGGCTAAAGTAGTGCAGCCACACTGGATGGCAGTATCTGTAATACTAAGGTGGAACTGCCGCAATAACGCTTGTGCCTGTCCTATCCGCTCCCGCTGTAAAAACTGATTCAGCGACAGCCCGAAAGTCCGGATGAAATGGAACCCAGTATACGATACAGCTATTCGCCTTTTTCTGGCAAGGCAATAAAAACAAGTAGTCCAGCGTGGTTATTATGCCTATATTTGTTGGCAAATCCAACCTATGGAGTCTTCAACAATTGATACGGTTATTTTCGACCTTGGCGGTGTTCTTATCGACTGGAACCCACGCCATCTATTCAGGAAGCTCTTCGACGAAGAGCAGGAAATGGAATACTTCCTCGAACACGTTTGCACCAGCGACTGGAATGAGCAACAGGATGCCGGACGGCCATTTGCGGAAGCCATAGCAGAAAAAGCAGTAGCCTTTCCAAAATACGAACATGAGATCCAAGCCTTTTTCCATCGATGGGATGAAATGCTGGGAGGGCCGATCGAGGGAACGGTAGCGATACTGGACCAAATCCACCAAGCCAAAAAGTACCGGCTACTGGCCCTGACAAACTGGAGCCATGAGACCTGGCCCATTGCCTGGGAGCGGTATAGTTTCCTGAAGTACTTCGAAGATATTCTTGTTTCAGGAAAGGAGAAGCTTAAAAAACCGGACCCCGGAATCTATGAGATGCTGCTGGAGCGGAACACGCTCAGGTCAGAGCAAGCTATTTTTATAGACGATAGCTATCGTAATGTCAGGGCGGCCCGGGAAGCAGGTATACAGCCCATACACTTCACCAACCCAACGGCATTGCGCACCACTTTACGCCACTTTGGCGTTATACAATAGATTTAATGCAACATTTTCAGGCAATTACACGTAATAGTTGTCATGGCGGCAAGCTTAACAGTGGAAATCACATTAATCAAAAGTTCTATGCTTATATTTAGCCGCAAACACATATAGAAGCCTGTCATACGGGCTTCATGGACAACATACAACATACTTTGAGCCGGTAGTGCCACACAACAAAGCACTATTAGGGAACAGTCCGGGAAAATTGAGCGTATTTCAAGCTTTTGAGCCTTGGTTTTACTAAACCTTTGTGTTCAATTACTTCCGGGACAATCCACTAGCACTACCGATAAAACACATACGGTGAGAAAACGATCTACGGGAAAGCGTGCCCTTACCCCCCATAGTCCTTTCATAACTAAAGATATAGGTATGAAACAGTACTTGGTATGGGTAGCATTGATTTTCCTAACTATACAAGCCTTCGCACAGCCCCAACAGCTGATAGAGCAAAAGCTCCTGGAGGGCTTATCCTGGCGCAACATTGGCCCTTTCCGGGGCGGGCGTTGCGTTGCGGTTGCTGGTGTCCCCAGCTATCCACTACGCTTTTACATGGGCACCACCGGCGGTGGCGTATGGAAAACGGAAGACGCAGGTCAAAGCTGGGATAATTGTTCTGATGGTTTCTTTAAGACCGGCTCAATTGGAGCTATCGCGGTAGCGCCCTCTGACCACAACACGATTTACGTTGGCACAGGCGAACATCCGGTACGCGGTGTTATGACAAGCGCCGGAGATGGCATCTACAAGTCACAGGACGGTGGCCGTACCTGGCAGCATCTCGGACTTAAATACGCCCGCCACATCTCTGCCATTTCTGTACACCCCCGTTACCCCAATATTGTTTATGCAGCGGTACAAGGTGCCGTACACGGTCCTTCTGATACCCGGGGGATCTACCGCAGTATGGATGGCGGTATGTCCTGGCAAAAAACCTTGTTTATCAATGAAACAACAGGGGCGGCTAGCCTGAGTATGGACCCTTCCAATCCCCGAATCCTTTACGCGGGCATGTGGGACCACCTTCGGACACCATGGAATATCCGAAGCGGAGGAGAAGGCTCTGGCCTCTACCGGTCTACCGATGGTGGGCTCAATTGGGAAAAGCTCGGGGAAGGACTGCCCGCAGAGATGGGCAAAGTCGGCGTTTGCGTTGCTCCCTCCAACCCCGCTAAGGTTTATGCGGTAATCGAAGCAGAAAACGGTGGCGTATACCGCTCCGCAGACCGCGGAGAGCACTGGGAACTGGTCAACAATAAACGCGTAACTGTAGCCCGGGCCTGGTACTATACCAAGATTGCAGTAGACCCTACAGATGAGGAAACCGTATACGTCCTCAACGCCCCCCTGCTCAAGTCCAATAATGGCGGCAAGGATTTTACCAATATCTCCAACCCCCATACCGATCAACACTCGCTTTGGGTCAACCCGCGCAATCCGGAAATCATGGCTTTAGCCAATGATGGCGGAGCAACGGTCACCCTTAACGGGGGAAAAACCTGGTCCACCCAGAGTAATCAGCCGACTGCACAACTGTACCGCATTGCAACAGACAACCGGTTTCCTTACTATATCTACGCCGGACAGCAAGATAATTCCACCATTGCAATCCCCAGCCAGACAGCCGATGCTGGTATTTCTGCCCGGCATTGGTACCCCGTAGCTGGCGGGGAAAGTGCCTTCATTGCCTTAGACCCCGACGAGCCCAGGCGGATCTACGGCGGCAGCTATCAGGGCAACCTGTCGGTCTACGACCAGGAAACTAAGCTCACCAATGATATCATGGCTTATCCAGCCCTGCGCCTTGGAAAAGCCCCCAGAGACATGAAATACCGGTTCAACTGGAATGCACCACTACTGGTACAGCCCCAAAACCCAAATGTCCTTTTTCACGCTGCCAACGTCGTTTTGCGCAGTGAAGACAGTGGCCTTTCCTGGAAAGAGATCAGCCCCGACCTTACCAGAAACGAGCCCGAAAAACAAGGGCTGGGTGGAGGCCCCTACACTAATGAAGGTGCCGGTGGTGAGAATTACAACACCATCAGTTACCTGGCCTGCTCGCCTCACCAAGCAGGAGTGATATGGGCTGGCAGTGACGATGGACTGGTACACCTGACCACCGACGAGGGAAAATCCTGGAAAAATGTAACCCCTCCTAATTTGGGTGAGGCACACATCAACAGTATTGAAGTCTCTCCACATAATCCTTCCAAGGCTTATGTGGTCGCTATGAAGTATAAATTCAACAACTTCGAGCCGCTTGTATTCATTACGGAAGACGAGGGCAATAGCTGGCGAAAAATTACGCGGGGTATTGATGCAGAGCACTTCCTGCGGGTGGTCCGCGAAGATCCGATACGCCCTGGCTTGCTTTACGCGGGTAGTGAGCGCGGCCTCTATGTCTCTTTTAACGATGGCTTAAGATGGCAGTCCTTTCAACTCAATCTGCCAGTCTGCCCAATCAATGATTTAGCGGTACATGGCGATGACTTGATTGCCGCTACTTCAGGCCGTTCTTTTTGGATACTGGATGGGCTATCGCCACTTCGGCAAATCAGAGATAACATCATTCAGCAGGCTTACCTTTTCGAGCCGGTACCAGCGGTACGTTACCTGGCTGATGTACCCGAAAAACCGGTCTACGGGCTTGGCAAAAACCCGCCTAATGGACTACAAATCACCTACTACCTGCCAGAAGCATTAGACAGCTTCCATTTGCAGTTGGAGGTTATGGATGTATTTGGCAATACGATTCGTACGTTCACCAACGAACCTCAGGAGGAAGACAACACCTACGAAGGCGGCCCTAAGCAGGAGCCCCGCCTGCCCAACTGCCGGGGCTTAAATGTTTTCCACTGGGATCTGCGCCGCAAACCAATGCCAGGAGTACCTAACGTATTCATACTGGGGGGCTATGAAGGCAGCCTGGTTCCTCCCGGAAAATATAAGATACACCTGACCACACCATATGGCGTGCTCAAAACAGAATCAGTACTAATGGCTGACCCCCGTCTGGATGCACCACAGGAAGCGTACATTGCACAACAGGAGCTCCTACTTAGTGTAGAAGCCGCTGTGCGTGACATCCACCAGTCGGTTCAGCATATGCGTAATGTGAAGCGGCAGGTTGAACAACTTCATTCGAACTTAAAGCAAACGGACTGTAACCAGGAAATCCTGGATGCCGGCAAGAATATTATTACCAGCATAAATTCCTGGGAAAACAACCTGATCCAACCCAGGCAGGAAACGCAGCAGGATGTCATCAATTACCCCAACCGGCTGAGTGCAGAATTAATGAATCTTAAAACCCGCATTGACCATCCGAAACCAGTAGTGACTCAAGGCGCTTTGCTGCGACTGGAACACCTCCTGCAGCGATGGGCAGACATCAAAAAGGAAATGCGGGAAATCACCCAAGAAGACATTTCAGCTTTTAACGAACTCTTCAGGACTTACCAAATTCCGGCTATTATGCTGCCGCTGGGGGCAGAGTGAAAAACTGAATGCTAGTGATTATCATATCGTCGGAGACAATTGGCATATTTATAGTCTGACAACCCACTACTACGCCTTAATACCACAACCTACCGCTTTAGTGACTGGCGGATGTGGTGTTTCGTTCTTCATCAGGGCATTGATGGCATTTTCCAGGTATTTTTCCTCTACGTTTTCCGGATCGCGCACGCTGTCGTCAATGGCGCCGTGGTACTTGACATAGCGGTCAGCATCCAGTAGGAATACCTCCGGAGTGCGGGTAGCACCGTAGACAGGGTACACTTCCTGCCCCTCATCAAAAAGGTAAACGAAAGGGTAAGCCTTTTCCTCAGCGCGCGCTTGCATTGCTTCAAAGCCATCCCCCGGCTGTATAGCAGGGTCATTCGGCTGAATAGCCACGACCGGGTAGCCTTTGGGAGCATAAGCATTGTGCAAATCAATGATACGCTGCTCGCTTGCTACTGCAAAGGGGCAGGTATTGCAGGTAAAAATGACGACATATCCCTTTGGGGTATTGCCTTTCGCATCCTTGAGGTCAGCGAGGCTGTAGGTCTTGCCGTCTACATTTTTGAGCTCAAAATCCGGAGCCTGTTCTCCTACTGCTATGCCTTCAGCGCGCTGGGCTACCGTTTTCGCCACGGATTTTTCTTCCGATTTTTCGGTTTGAGCCTGGTCTTTTTCCTCCTCAGCGGCACTACCGCAGGCAACAAGCATAAGTCCCAGAATAAATACAGTTAACAGGTGTTTCATGGTCAATAAGTTATGGTTGATAAATGGTGTTTAATCCTTGCTCAAGCTCTTGCAGGCTATGCACCGCTTCGCCCATAAAGTGGCGGCGGGCGCCTTTGTAAATTAAGGTGGCGGGTATAGCTCCACTCCATTCCGGAGACACCCGGTCGATCCAGTCATTGTATTTTCCGTCCAACAATACAGCAACCAGAGACTTGAGCGCTCTTTCTTCAACGAAGGGGACTAGCCGGGATTGCAGCTGGGCCGGAAAATCAAGGCTGATTAGCAATATTCGAACCGGCTGTGCGGCGTACTTTTCATTTAGCTCCGTAAAATAGGGTAACTCCGCTACGCAAGGCTTGCACCAGGTAGCCCAAAAGTTGACGACATAAGTGGTATCGTTGTCCTGAGCCAGTAAGGGAGCTATATCATCAAATTTTGAATAAACAGGGATGCCCGACAGTAAGCTGTCGGCAACCGGGTAATTGATCGAATAGGAGGTGTCTGGCTGGCTTTGGGGATCGCTCTCCGCTGGCTTACCACCCGAAATCCCGCAACTGCCGATTAGTAAAAGAATGGAAAAAAGTAGTGGCGTCTTCATAGTGTAAGTTCTTTCATACCAAGTTGTAATCAAAACCAATTAATGAGGTAAGGGTTTACCACAAAAAAAAGAGTGCTGCCTCTGCAACACTCTAAAAAATAGTAATTAGTATGAATTCGCTTTATGCTTCCCGTTCCGCCCGGTTTTACGGAGCGGACCGGGTGCTTTGTTTGCTTATGGTTTATAGCCTCTTTATCTTCAGACCTTTGATGAAAATCTGATCCGAATATCTGTTAAACGTGTGCTTGACGCCGACTTCTCTTTTCTTTATTTACACAGCTAGAAGTCAGAGCCGACAGCGCCAAGCACATCATTAAAACAGGAAATTTTTCATAGCCACTAATTTTGAGGTAATCTTTAAGACCACAAAATCCGTGATTTATATCATAGAACGCGTTTTGTGAGCCCCGCGAAAAAACTATTAAGTAAGGCTTTCTTCTTTAATAGCTTTACTATAATGACAATTCAAAATACTTTTGGTTCGCAGAGAAAATGATTTTCTCTGTAATTAATGAAAATAATACGGGCTGAAGCAATGGATAAGGGGAGCGGAATGGTATAGTAACACCGTCAAACAGGTGAGGCGGCTAAAAAAAGCGGGCAGCAGGATTCCGGGGGGAAGCGCTACTGCCCTTGTGTTTCAACGTGCAGGGCTAAAGTAATCATAAATGTGGTACAGCGCAAGTGGTAAAGGGATATTTGTTGATCTGTGTCGGAGATAGAAGGCACTTTCAAAGTACCTCCATCTGGTCTAACGCCCCTACTGCCGGATAAACCGCTCCACCTCTAATGGTCCACCCCCCTGACTCAGCAGGACGAAATAAAGTCCCTGCGGAAAATCATCAAGCGGCAACCGCAGCTGATCTGCAAGTACGGTTTGCTGCCGGACCACCTGCCCTACGGCGTTTACGAATGTCAGGGTTTTCTCTCCTTCCAAATCTATATCCAGCGTAATGGCCTGATGAGCCGGATTAGGATAAACGCGCAACAAATCGATCTGCGCTTCCGGAACCAACTGCTCCGTAGCAGTCAGCAGGGTATCACAGGGGGCATCCTGCCAGTCCCCCAACGCCTTATTAGGATAGTGCGGGATAGTACGCTGCATTCTGTGCGGGAGAGATAGGCCTTCCAGCGCTACCATAGCGGTATCCGGATGGTCATTATCGGCAGGGATGGTGTGTAAGTAAGGCTCAGATGCATGAGGCGCAATGAATAACGTTCCGTGAGGGGCACGATAAGCATGTATAAAACTCGCTCCAATATTGAGGGGTGGGCGATAAGCATGGCGCAGCGTATCCGGCGGATCACTAAATGTTACCTTCATAATCTGATGCCAGTAAGTCAGGTAGACATACTCGGAATCATCAGAAAAGGCGCTTCCTCCCCCACCTACTACATTGTAAGGAAGAGGCGAAAAGCCTGCCTCCTCAAGATCACCACTGCATCGGTCAAAGGTCAGGAACTGCGCTCCGCACTTTGAGCCATACCGCACCAGCCGCTCACCGGAGGGGGAAGCAGATAAGGAACGCTGCCCCCGGCATGGGGGAAAGGGAAACGCATTCCCAACCTCCTGCACCTCGTGCTGTTGCACACCGTCTGGCGTAAGCAGTATTTTGTGGTAGCTGGAAGTCCCAAAGTCATTGGTGATCAGCCACCAGTCATTCCCGTTGCCATGCCGGATCAGGTCGAAGGGGTCTACTTCTCCGTCCAATAAAATCTCATTGGCGGGCATTGTACAACCTGCGGTACGGATTTCCCACCCCTATTTGTGCTTGTTTTTCAAAATGTCGGTGTATTTTACCTTTGAAACAAAACAGAAAACCATGCTAAAAGAATTCAAGGCTTTCATCATGAAGGGCAACGTACTGGAACTTGCCGTTGCAGTTATTATTGCCGGCGCATTTGGTGCTATTGTCAAGTCCTTTACCAGTGATGTCATTATGCCACCCATTGGCCTGGCGCTGGGCGGAGCGGACTTCTCCAGCCTCGCAATAGTTCTTCAGGAGGGCATTGCCAACGATGCAGGGGAACTCCTGCAGGAGGAAGTCGCTATCCGCTATGGTATTTTCATACAGCGCATTATTGACTTTCTAATCATTGGCTTCATTATCTTCATGGTCGTACGGTCTTACAACCGTATGACGGAGAAGAAGAAGGCAGAAGAAGCACCACCTGCACCTAAAGGGCCTACACAGGAGGAGCTATTGGCTGAGATCCGGGACTTACTTAAGAAGTAAGACCGAGATGGGAAGATAGAAGGCACTTTCAATGTGTCTTCTATCTTCGTCTCTGGCCTCTAATTCAACACATAATCCACCCCAATCTTCTCCAGCTCCGCAATAAAACCATTTGCCGCATTCACCTTTCGCTGCTTGGCTTTCATCTTCAGCTTCAGGCGCTTGGAGCGGTCGATGATCTCCATGCGGAGGCTGTGCGGGCCGGCGTGCTCAGCGCAGGCTTTATCCACGGCTTCGATGAGCTCCATGGTCAGCCCTTCCACCGGGATTTTCAGGGTGATGGCGTCGGTCATATTTTCGGCTATTCCGTCCAGGAGCTTGACTTCTTTTACCTTGACTTCCAGGCTTTCATCGCGCCAGCTCTTTTGCCAGCCGAGGTTGAGAAACAGCGCTTTGCCGATTTCCAGCAGGTGCTTGAACTTCTGGTAGTCCTCTCCGAATAGCTTAAACTCCAGAGAACCATTGTAGTCCTGTAGCTCAAAGATGCCCCAGCCGTTGCCATTTTTGCTGATGAGGTGGCGGGCTTCCACCACAAGCCCGGCTACATTCAGCGCAGGGCGGTTTTGGCTATTTTCTACTTCCTCAAGCGGGCAGTTGGTAAAGTTTTCCACCTCTACCCGGTAGTCATCCAGCGGGTGCCCACTGATGAAGATGCCGGTGACATTCTTTTCGTTATTAAGTTCTTCAACGAGCGGCCAGGGCTCGCATTCCGGCATTGCCGGTTCCGGGATCAATACTTCATCGGAATCTCCAAAAAGGGAATTAACGGCCTGCGCTTTCTGCGTCTGATAGGCATTGCCGTAGCGCAGGGCATGCTCTAAAAGGCTGTCAAATTTGTCGGATGGGGCAAAGTACTGCCCCCGGTGCGTACCCTCAAAGCAATCGAAGCCTCCGCCCAGCGCCAGGCTTTCCATCACTTTCTTATTGACGGAACGCAGGTTGAGGCGGCGCATAATATCGAATATGCTTTCGAATGGGCCGTTGGCGTCCCGTTCCTCCATAATGGCTTCCACCGGTCCCTCTCCCACTCCGCGCAGGGCAGTCAGGCCAAAACGGACATGTCCGCTTTTGTTTACCGAAAAGTCTGCCACCGATTCATTGACACTTGGCCCCAATACCTTTAGTCCCATGCGCTTACACTCCTGCAGGAAGAAGGTCACCTTGCTGATATCGCTCTTGTTGTTGGTCAGCACACTGGCCATAAACTCCGCCGGATAGTGCGCTTTGAGGTAGGCCGTTTGGAAGGCGACGAAGGCGTAACAGGTCGAATGCGACTTGTTGAAGGCGTAGGAGGCAAAGGCCTCCCAGTCCTTCCAGACTTTCTCGAGCTTTTCCGTATCGTGCCCGCGCTCCACTCCCCCTTCGATAAACTTGGGGTGCAGCTCGTCGATGATCTTCTTTTTCTTCTTACCCATGCCCTTCCGCAGCATATCCGCCTGGCCTTTGGTAAAGCCGGCCAGCTTTTGCGAAAGCAGCATTACCTGCTCCTGATAGACGGTAATACCGTAGGTTTCCTCCAGGTACTCCTGCATGTCCGCCAGGTCGTAGGTCACCGGCTTGCGCCCGTGCTTACGGTTGATGAACTCGGGGATGTACTCCAGCGGGCCGGGGCGGTAGAGGGCGTTCATGGCAATGAGGTCCTCAAAAGCGGTAGGCTTAAGCTCCTTCATGTACTTCTGCATACCGGCAGACTCGTACTGAAAAATACCAATCGTTTCCCCGCGCTGAAACAACTCATAAGTCTTGGGGTCTTCCAACGGAATTAAATCCACGTCGAGCTTGACGCCATGGTTTTGCTCCGCCATAGCCACCGCCTTCTTGATGATGGTCAGGGTTTTAAGCCCCAGGAAGTCCATCTTTAGGAGGCCGGCATCTTCCGCCACGCTGTTGTCAAACTGAGACACAAGCATGCCGGTATCTTTGTCCGCTGTCACCGGCACGTAGCGCGTGATATCATCCGGTGTAATCACCACCCCACAGGCGTGAATACCAGTATTCCGGACAGACCCCTCAAGCTTACGCGCGGTTTGGATCATTTGTCCGATCTTATCATCGGCTTCTGCCAATTGCCGGAACTGATAGGCTTTTTCGCGTTCTTCGCTGTTGAGCGCGCTCTTCAGTTTATCATCTACCCCCCCTTCTTTCAGCACTTTAGCCAGGCTTGCTTTTAGATGGTTGGGGAAGATCTTTGTCACCCGGTCTACTTCGGAGAGCGGCACATCCATCACCCGGCCGACATCGCGCAGGCTGGACTTAGCGGCCATCGTACCGTAGGTGACAATCTGCGCCACTTGGTTTTGCCCGTATTTGTCAATCACATAGTCGATAACTTTCTGCCGGCCTTCATCGTCAAAGTCGATATCAATATCCGGCATGGAAATTCGCTCCGGGTTGAGGAATCGCTCAAACAGGAGATCGTACTTGATGGGGTCCACATTCGTAATACCGACGCAGTATGCCACTGCCGATCCGGCGGCAGATCCCCGCCCCGGCCCTACCGAAACATTCATGTCGCGGGCGGTAGTCGTAAAATCCTGCACAATAAGGAAGTAACCGGGATAACCTGAGTTCTCGATGACAGAGAGCTCAAAGTCCAGGCGCTCTTTAATCTCCGGGGTAATGGTGCCGTACCGTTTTCTCGCACCTTCGTAAGTGAGGTGGCGCAGGTAGTCATCCTGCGTAGCAAATTCCTTTGGCATAGGGAAGGCAGGCAGGAGTATATCCCGGGCCAGGGTGAGCTTATCTATTTTGTCATAAATCTCTATTGTATTCGCAACTGCTTCCTCGTTATCATGGAAAAGTTCAGACATCTGCTGCTGCGACTTGAAGTAGAAGTCAGAGCTCGGAAATTTAAAGCGGGTGCTCTCTTCCAACAAGCTTCCGGTATTGATGCAAAGCAGGATATCGTGGGGCATCCAATCGTCTTCCTCTACATAGTGGGAGTCGTTGGTGCAGATAACTTTAACGTTGTGCTTTTGTGCCAGCTTCAGCAGCTTTTGATTGATAGCCTCCTGACTGAGGTTGGAATAAATGGGTTTGCCTTTGCCGTCCTTGCCAACATCAATATTGTCCAGGCCGCGATGGCGCTGTAACTCAATGTAGTAGTCGTCCCCAAAGATATTCAGCCACCATTTTAGTTCCTGCTCGGCTTCTTCGTCTTTGCCAGCCAAAAAAAGCTGGGGAATAATGGCACCAATACAGCAGGAAGTAACGACAAGCCCTTCGTGGTATTTTTCGATTAGCTCTTTATCGATACGCGGAAACTTGCTGTAGTTCCCTTCGATGAAGCCCAAAGAGCACAGCTTGCTCAGGTTCTCGTAGCCTTTTTGGCTTTTGGCCAGCATCAGTTGGTGGTACCGGCGGTCTTTTTCGCCTTTGGCTCTGGAAAACGCCTTTATATGGCGGTCTTCCACCATATAAAACTCACAGCCGATAATGGGCTTGAGGTTCCGCTTTTCGGCTTCGGCAACAAACTTAAAGGCACCAAACATATTACCGTGGTCGGTCAGGGCAACCCCCTTTTGACCATTATTGGCGGCTTTATCCATCATCGCCCCTATATCAGAAGCCCCGTCGAGCAGCGAGTATTGGGTGTGGCAGTGCAGGTGTACGAATTCTGGCATAGTATTGATCGGTTTCGGCTCCAAACATATTCTAAACAAGGAAGGCTCTTCAAATCGTTTTTACGATAGCACCGAAATTACGGGTTTCGGTTGAAGCAAAAAATTAATTTGCCGGGTAGTTTTCCACACCTCTGGAAATGACAAGTGCCCTCCGCAAAACGGAAGGCACTTATCCTTGTTTTCATCTTGGCATTGCGAGGCAAGCCTGCACTGCAAAGCGCACCTCGTCGACCAAACCCTTAAAGTATAAAGCAGCGCCCTAATAACTTAGGCAGCATACTTCATAAGATAGTTGGTTGCGTCTTCCACCGTTTCGATTGCATCGTACTCTTCTGCAGAAAGATAGGCATTGAACCGGCTTTCCAGCTCCGCAATCAGCAGCATAAAGTCGATCGTGTCCAGGTAAAGGTCTTCCTGAAGCCGGCTGTAAGGGTGGATATTGTCAACCGGCATATTCAGTCGCCAGCTAATCAGGTCAATGACTCGGTTTTGCATAGAAGGTGTAGCAGAGGATGATTCTAGTATTATCTGATTTGTCATAGCAGGGTATTGCGTTACTTTTCGTGGTAGATAACGAACACCAATGCCAATTGGTTGCCTGAAGATTTTCAATTTTGTCGAAAAAAAAGACCGATTGGTCTTTTCCAGACATCTATCCATCTGCTACTGTACGCCGAGTCTGATTATTCCTTACTGCTGAGCTTTGATGTACCAATATGTTTATGGTAAAATTGCCATACTTCCTGAGCAACATCCCTGCCCAACTCAAGTCCGGCAATATTTTCACACTGTATGTGGTAACCACCCAATACCCGGGAGATGCCAGCCATTTCAGCGGCTTCCGTAAAGGTCGGAAACTGTAGCACTACGGTATCCCCAAGGTTATCCGGCTCGGTCAGTGCACCAGCAACCAGCTCCTGGCTTTCGCCAAAATGGTCACTTCCGGTAAACATGCGCAAGGCTTCAGCACAAGCACCACTAATGGTGCTATGCCCGGACACGTAGCTCGGAAACGGCGGGCAAAGGAACTCTGCCGGAGAATACGGCCTCCATTCCTCACCTTTCATCTTCACGAAACCCTCACCGGGACCTGCCCAGCCAGTGATTTCCTGCCCCTTGTAATGGTCATGTACCAATGCGTAGGGGCGGGCAAAATCGTAATGCATCTTGGAGTCCCAGGAGGCAATGAAGGCATCCATCGCAGTGACTTGGTTCAGGAAATACATTTTGACATCCTGGTCCAACGTATGATTGTCCCTGCGGGAAACGTCCTGTGCGAACTTGAGCCAGTGGCCTGCCTGCTGCACCGACTGCGGTCCGTCGCGCATAAACTCCACCAGTGCAATATCCGTATCAGTCAGGTTTGCCTGCATCTCCACCACTTCTTCCACTTCTTTAGCCAACTGCTCAGACCCTTTCATTGGAGGTGGTCCCGGGCGGAACTGATCTGCAGCCTTGATACCGATGGGCTCCACATGATGCCAGTAAGGGGTCAGGCAACCAGGAGCATAGCGCTGCCCATCTCTGGTAACAAAATATTTTGGCTGCCAGCGATTGATATCTACGTTTTCTTCCGGGCTGTTGACGGGCAGATAGCCGGTGTAATCAGCATAAGCCAGGCCTTTTGCACCTTCTGCTTCGCCGTACTGATTGGCACCGTCACCTTTACGAGCTTCAATGACGGCAGCTGCAGCCAGGTTACCAATACCGGCTGGCGAATTGGGGTCCATACTTTTATTGTCAGGGTCGTAGCCAAGCTCGCTCATAAAGTCTTTGAACAGCAAGCTGTCTGTATAGTAGTACTCGCACATAGTCCGGTAAGCTGCATAGCTGATGGCTTCTTCTCGGTTAGCCAGGATATGTGCTTCTGCCGGCTGCCGCTCAACCCCTTCAAGGTAGACGGGTTGAGCCTGCGCGTCATACCGCGACCAGGCATCGAATACAGATACAAAAATGAGCCCAAGGTAGCGGGAAGTTACCGTGGGCCGGGGTTTGAACCGCTCCGTATCGTTCGCAGTGGCTTGCAACGCCATGGCGCCCCATTTGTAGGCCATATTTTCAACACCAGAGGGCTCCTCTACGGACTCCGTCATCTGATTTTCAGCTTGACCGGGCTGACCGCAACCTACGGTTAGCAGAATAAAAGCAACGGGTAACAGGTAAAATAATCTATTCATAATCAAGGGTTTGTGTATAGCATGCAATATTCAAAATGAAACACGGCTATTTCTGACTTCTCATTAATGACATCAAAAATGGCACGAAAGCGATCTGGATAATAGTGAGGGGGGGAGATTCAGGGTCAAGAATAAAGGACCTTTAAACTTTCATAGCCTGTTGCTAAGAGATGTTGGGAGCAACCTTTAAGTTGTAAACCATCTCTTAGAAAGAGTCAACGCCGACTACTCATCAGGAGCAATGGAATCTATAGCATATAGATACAGACTTGTTGCTGATAAAGGCTCTGAATAGTCAGCCACTCCATTTTACGATTTAAAGATAGGAATATATCTGTAAAGAAAAAAAGAAGCCCAGGGCAATTATGTATAACGAATTGCACAAACACCGGGTGATCCGGCTTAGTACCGTGCGCTTACAATGTAATAGACACTCTCGGAGTGAGGCATTTTCTTTAGCGTATGTCTGAAGCAGCCTTCAGGTTGTAAATCAACTTTAAACCTTGTATTATAGTCCACCAAGCCACAATTTTCGATTGCTGACTTGGTGGACTATAGAAAGCAGGCCCGGTTTTTTACAGCTCGTAATTAGGGCTCAACTCTTCGCCCTTGTCTGCATAAAACTCATCAATGATGGTGACGACCTCCTCCGGAGCATCCACAATAGGCATGAGGTCGAGGTCAACAGGGTTGATATTCTGATGCTCCTCTAGCATAACCTCTTTAATCCATGATTTCATGCCACTCCAGAAGGAGCTGCCAACCAGGATAACAGGGACCTTGGTGATCTTTTTAGTTTGCACCAGCGTAAGCACCTCAAATAATTCGTCCATAGTACCAAAGCCGCCGGGAAGCGCAATGAATGCCTGGGCATATTTCACAAACATCACTTTACGCACAAAGAAGTAGCGGAAGTTCAGATTAGCATCATAGTCTACGTATTGGTTGGAGCCCTGCTCAAACGGCAAATCGATATTCAATCCTACCGAACGACCACCGTATAAGTGAGCACCTTTATTACCAGCTTCCATAATGCCGGGCCCACCGCCAGTAATAACGCCGTAACCCGCTTCCGTCAGGACGCGCGCGATGTCAACCGCTTTCTTATAATTAGGATGGTCGGGCGTGGTACGGGCAGAGCCAAAGATCGAAACACATGGTCCCATATTATTAAGGGTTTCAAACCCTTCTACAAATTCAGAGATCACTTTGAACATCGTCCAGGAGTTCTCTCCTTTCATTGCACGGCCCCACTGCCGCATTTCATGTTTTTGCACCTGATGGTCGGTCATAGGTATTAAGTTTTCTGATTCTCTGACTGCTCTTTGCTTTGAGGCTGGCTGAAATTATCAGAGAAAGCCTTTGTTTACGGGCGTGTTGGGACTTTGGTCTTCTAATCAAAAAATCGCAAGTTTTCGATCAGAAGATCAAAGTCCCAACACGCTCTAAGAAAAACGGAATTATTTCCCGTATAGTCCTAATTAGCAATTTATTAAACATAAAACAACGGGTAATCTGTGACACCTTACGCCGCTTTCCATGCTTAATAAAGTACTTATATCCGGCTGCCCTTTCCAAGCGGAAAGGGCAGCCGGATATAAGGGCTAATAAAGACAAATTAGAAGATGTATTAGTTCAATGAGTCATTCTGATAAACCGAGAATTGCTCATCAATGAACTCAATGAGTGCCGCCCGGCTTTCAAAACGAGCGAAAACATCCTTGAGCTTTTGGCTGGGTGCCGCACTCGTTGGCAGTACATATTGCTTCACTCCGGCTTCTTCAATTCTGTCTTTACTCAGGATGACCAGGCGCTCTATAGCATTGCGAAGCTCTCTTATATTACCCGTCCAGTTCACTTCCTGTAGTAGTTCCAGTGCTTTAGGAGCTATGGGTTTGGTTGCGACCCCATACTCCTGGCAAACCTGTTTGACGAAATGCTTAGCCAGTGTGGGGATATCGTCCTTGCGCTCGTTGAGGGATGGGACCCGGATGATGATTACCGCCAACCGGTGGTAGAGGTCCTCCCGGAACCGCCCCTCTTCTATTTCTGTACGAAGGTCTTTGTTGGTGGCGGCAACAACCCGCACATCAACATTTATTTCTTTATCGCCACCCACTCTGGTGATCCGGCTCTCCTGCAAGGCACGAAGTACCTTTGCCTGAGCTGAAAGGCTCATATCACCGATTTCATCCAGGAACAAGGTCCCGCCATTCGCTTGTTCGAATTTACCGATACGTTGTTTGTGGGCCGAGGTAAAAGCCCCTTTTTCGTGCCCAAACAGCTCGCTCTCAATGAGCTCAGCGGGAATAGCCGCGCAGTTCACCTCAACGATCGGCTGATCTGAACGGGCACTCTTCTCATGGAGCCACCGGGCAACGAGCTCTTTACCCGTTCCATTAGCCCCCAGGATCAGGACCCGAGCATCGGTCGGCCCGACCTGCTCAATCGTACTTTTAACTTCCCGGACGCCTTCCGATGCGCCAATGATCTCCTGCACTTTGGATTTAGATACTTTGCGCTTTAGCAGCTTAGCCTCTGTAACCAGGCTCGACTTGTCCATGGCATTGCGAATAGTAATCAACAGCCGGTTCAGGTCGGGTGGTTTGGCAATGAAGTCGAAAGCGCCTTTCTTCACGGCTTCTACGGCAGTGTCTATATTGGCGTGCCCGGAGATCATAACTACAGGAGTGTCCGGTGCCAGAATTTGCACCCGTTCCAACGCCTCCATCCCATCCATTTTGGGCATTTTGATATCCATAATGACGACATCATACTGCTTACCTTTGAGTTTTACCAGGCATTCCATGCCATCGGAGGCTTCGTCTACCTGATATTTTTCAAACTCCAATATATCCCGCAGGGTGCGGCGGATACTTGGTTCGTCGTCAACGATGAGTACTTTGGCCATACTTCAAATCGGTTTTTCTGCTGCCCGGCTCTGTCTTCGATAATGACCTAGACGGCATCAGGTTGTTTGTATTGTAATGGTTATTACAGGCTGATCAATCAGCAATATATACGATCCAGACCGTAGTAGGTTTCAGATGCACATCAGCTTTTCATCAATATAAGAATTTCCAGTAATCCGAATACGCGTAAAAAGCCAACTATTTGACCGGCATTGCATTATATAACAACAAGTAAGCACAGAACCGCCTGTTGGCGTAAAAAGGTTGTAATAATCCTGGTAAGTGCTTATTTAAATGACACCAACATCTAAAATAGCGTATATTTGCAAGCTATGAAGCAGATTAGAAACTTTTGTGTAATTGCCCATATTGATCATGGGAAAAGTACACTCTCGGACCGGCTCCTCGAATTCACGAAGACAATTACCGACCGGGACATGCAGAACCAGGCCCTTGACAACATGGACCTGGAGCGAGAGCGCGGTATTACCATCAAGAGTCACGCCGTACAAATGCACTTTGACCGTGAAGCAGACGGTAAGGCTTATACATTTAACCTCATTGACACACCGGGCCACGTAGACTTTAGCTACGAAGTATCCCGGTCCATTGCCGCTTGTGAGGGGGCTCTGTTACTTGTAGATGCTTCCCAGGGAATTCAGGCACAGACCATCTCTAATCTCTACCTTGCAATTGAGCATGACCTGGAGATTATTCCTATCCTGAATAAAGTGGATATGGAGAGCGCGATGATCGATGAAGTGTCTGACCAGATCATTGACCTCATTGGGTGTACTAAAGAAGATATCCTCCTGGCCAGTGGCAAAACCGGACAAGGCGTACCAGAAATCATGGAAGCCATTGTAGAACGGATCCCTGCACCCTCAGGCGATCCACAGGCCCCGCTGCAGGCTTTGATCTTTGACTCCGTATTTAATCCTTATCGTGGTGTAATCGCGTACTTTCGGATCAAGAATGGTACTATCCGAAAAGGTGACCTCATCCACTTTGTGAATACTGGAAAGGATTACGCAGCCGACGAAATCGGCGTACTCCAAATGACACAGCACCCCAAGGACAAATTGGAGGCAGGCAATGTAGGCTACATTATTACCGGCATCAAGGAGTCAAAAGAGATTAAAGTAGGAGATACCATCACGACCGTTGAGCAGCCCTGCGAAAAAGCAATTCAGGGTTTTGAGGATGTAAAGCCTATGGTATTTGCCGGAATTTTCCCTCTCGACAACGACGACTTTGAGGACCTTAGGGACAGCCTGGAGAAACTACAGCTAAATGACGCTTCTCTTGTCTTTGAACCCGAAACCTCAGCTGCGCTGGGCTTCGGCTTCCGTTGTGGTTTCTTGGGTATGCTTCACCTGGAGATTGTTCAGGAACGCCTCTACCGGGAGTTCGATATGGACGTAATCACCACGGTGCCCAACGTGTCTTATCACCTTACCGATCAAACTGGCGAGGAGTTTACGGTACGTACGCCCTCGGGGTTGCCCGAATACCATATGATCGGCCTGGTGGAAGAGCCCTATATAACAGCACAAATTATTACCAAGCCGGAGTATATCGGAGTGATTATGACCCTGTGCATGGAAAAGCGCGGCGTCCTAACCAAACAGCATTACCTGACTCCAGAGCGGGTGGAGCTTTCTTTTGACCTCCCTCTTGCCGAAATTGTATTCGACTTTTACGACCGGCTCAAGTCTGTTTCCCGGGGTTACGCTAGCTTCGACTACCAACCGATTGAATACCGGGAAACGGATTTAGTGAAACTTGACATCCGATTGAACGGTGAGCCCGTTGATGCTTTATCTGCGCTTGTACACCGTACTAAAGGAGAGGCCTTCGGCCGGCAGATTTGCAAGAAGCTCAAAGAGTTGCTCCCCCGTCAGCAGTTCGTCATCGCAATTCAGGCAGCTGTAGGCGCCAAAGTCATTGCCAGGGAAACGATATCTGCCTTACGGAAAGACGTAACAGCGAAATGCTACGGCGGTGATATTTCCCGTAAACGTAAGCTGCTGGAGAAGCAGAAGGAAGGCAAGCGCCGCATGCGCCAATTTGGCCGGGTAGAGGTGCCACAAAAGGCATTCCTTGATGTACTGAAGCTGTAACTTTACTCCTGCGTTATTGTAAATATTGCCCCAAAAGATTGAAGGCACTGTCTAACGGATCGTAGACAGTGCCTTCGGTAATTTTAGCACTAAGCTGCAGTTGTTTTGGTTTTTCGTTTTGTTGTAACAGCTCATGCATATTATACCGACTTAATGCCGGCATAAACGCTGCAAAGTGGCTTGCTCCGATGTCGCAGCAAATCATTGATCCAGACATTCATCGTCTGGACCACTCGAATAAGATAACATAGCAATTGCCCTTTCTTACCAATCAATTGTATGGCAAGAAGGGCAAAGACTGTGTTTTAGGTGTTTAGCAAAATGCTGCACCAAGTCGATTGCAAAGCAGTAGCTCTGCAGCAATAAGTTCATGGGGAAAGCTGAAAACACGTCTCCTTGCACGCACTGAACACCAGGAATGGCGATCAATTCGTAAAGGTATAGTTTTGCGCTTGATTTATACTGGGGTAGAAAGCTTACTAAAACATGGAAGAGCTTTGACAGCCTTCCGAAAAAGCATAGGGGGGGATATTCTATTCAATAATAATAGCGGCTACGTGTTTTTTGAGCCATAAGATTTGAAAAGAACACTAATCCTCCACCTACAACAAATGCGCCTGAGGCAATGTATAGGATTAACATAGACCGATTGGATTTAGAATTAAACAATAAAATTTGGACTATTAGGGTGGATATGTTCTAAGGGAGCTCCTAAAATGGGACTTTTTTTAGAATCTACATAATTTTTTCTCTCTTTTTTTAGTTTTCACTAACACTGTCTGATGGAATAGCTGGATTTGATCCTGTTTACTATACTTCACCGTTGGCAATAAGCTGCTCTACCGTCGGCACTTCACTTCCACCTTCCGGCTCAATTGTGATATTAAGGCTTTCAGCATGATCGATAAAGGTCATTACCTGTAGCCCCTTTGACTGTTGGTCAAGGACACCCATATTAATCATTTCCCCGTTTACATCTGCCCATAGCTGATAGGTTTGACCAGTCGGCAATGTCGGCAACTTGCCAACATTAATATAGGCAACTTTTTCAAGCCCATTCAAATAAGCTACAGCTTCCGCTCGGGGCTCTTGGGGCGTGCCTTCCAGACGAACAGGCAAAGTAGCTTCGTGATTGAGAATGGCAAAAACTTGCTGCTGCTGCCGCAACGCTGCTTTTTCGGTTTCACATTCTTTTTGGAAAGCTGCATAACGAGTCTCCAGCATTACCAGATCCTGTTCAGCCGACGATTTACCACGATAAAAGAGAAGTGTGCTGCCCAATAAGGCCATTAAAAGAACAACTCCCCACCAATTGGTCCCTGTTTGGGATGGACCCGGTGCAGAAGCCCTGCTATCTGAATCCTGGTCAGCACTGTCTACACCTTTCATAACCCTGGCTTTGAGTTCTTCAGGGGGCATTACAGCGTACTGCCTGGCATACTGATCCATAGCTTCCCGCATCTGGTTGATCTCTGCCTGTACTTCGGGGTATTCTTCTGCAAATTGCTTAACGACAGCCGTCTCTTCCTCATCAGTCAAGCCAAGGACATACTGCTCTAACAAGCCGGTTTGTAAAAATTTATCCTTATTCATAATGTATTTTCTTAAACGATAACCCACCCTAACGACAAACAAAAAACTGTACTTATCAGGTGTGTTAATCCTGGCTCTGAAAATATTTTCCTCAATTCCCGAAGCCCAATCCGGACCCGGGATTTCACTGTACCGATTGGCAACTGAAGATGCTCAGCAATTTCCGGTTGAGTATACCCATGGAAATAAGCTAATTCGATAACCTCTCGATATTTCTCCTCTAGCTCGTTTACAAAATCTTTAAGCCCAATTTGATCCGTTTTTTGATTCGTGCTTAACTGGTTGTCGTTTTTCAGTTTATCATCAACGGGCACCGATGTCTGCATGCGCCTGAACGCGGCAGAACGAGTCTTATCAATAGCTCCATTTCGGGTTATGTTCAATAACCAGGTAAAAAGGGTTCCCTTTTTCCTATCGTAAGCAGCTGCATTTTTCCAAACTTTAATGAAGGTCTCCTGCACTACGTCTTGTGCCAGCGCTTCTGCCTTCACGATACGCATAGCTATGCCATACATAGATGGAGCGTACTCATCATACAAGTCCGAAATAGCTGACTTATCTTTCCTTTGGAGGCGGCGTACCAGGTTTTCTTCGTTCCATTCTGTAGCCATAATCAGCGATTGTATCTAATAAAGAGTTTGAAAAAAGCTCCTTCGGTAGGTCTACTATGGCGGAACAGAGCCCCCCTCTTTTTGTTCACCAATTGAATAGGGATATTTGATCGGTTGAGGCAACCGCAAACCTTAGTGTATGTTTGGAGGTGCACTTAACCTCGAAACAATCCTACTCCAAAACTCTGATCTTAACTTCAACCCGGCGACTGAGCGCTTTATTTGTTTCGTTTTTGATCTCCCCTTTGCCTTCCATATAGATATGATTCACCTCAAGCCCTTTGTCCATGATCACCAAGGCGATCTGTTTGGCACGCTCTTCAGACAAGCGCAGGTTATAAACATCTGTCCCTATATCGTCTGAATAGCCAATAATCCTAATATCTTCAGCATCTTTTCTCTGCAATGGTTTCAGGAAGGCCATTAGCTTTTCCCGCTCCTCTATTTCCATACGATCCTCATCGAAGGGAAATAAAACAGTATGCTCGTATTCCACGATATGTCGGCGAGGCAGGGGCTCCTCAATATCGGATAGAGTATCCGGCTGAATAGCGGGTGCTGCCCCTGGAATGTCAAAGGTAGAATGCAGCAATAGTTCTATCGTATAAAATTGCTTGTTGTTCCACCTTGGAATGATAAAGGTGTTTTCGTAAGGATGAAAAAACTTCTTATTGACGGAAGTGTAAAGGGTATCTCCGGCAGGTACGCAAATGAAAAAGCGCCCGTCCCTGCCCACTTCAATGTCCGGCCGGCCTTCAATCGATACCGTAGCACTAACGGTCATTTCCAGTGAGCTGTCAATCACCAGCCCTTCTACAAAAGTAATAGGCCGACTGTACAATTGAGTATCCAACCGGAAGCGAAAAATATCCAGCCCCCCCTCATTCGCTTCCGGCCGGTCGGAAGCAAAGTACCCGGTTTGCCCATCCGCAGTCAGGAAAAATCCTAATTCCCGAAAGGCAGAATTCACAGGCGGACCCAGGTTGATGGGTAAGGACCATTGCCCATCCTCATCTTTCCAGCTCATGAAGATATCCTGATCGCCCATGCCAGGATGCCCATTGGAGGAGAAATACAAGGTTTGCCCATCATTGGTGATAAACGGGGCTTCTTCGTCCAGCTTTGAATTGATGTTAGCCCCAAGATTGACTGCATCGCCCCAAGTGCCATCGGGCTGCCGTTCGCATACGTATAAATCAGTACCCCCTACTCCACCGGACCGGTTACTGGCAAAATAGAGCGTCCGGCCGTCACAGCTGATAGCCGCCTGAGATTCCCATCCTTCTGAATTAGCATAACCTTCGAGTGGGGCAACAGAAGTCACCTCCCGGTCTTTATCCATCTCCACCTGCCAGATATCACAACCGCCACGTACCCCTTCCCGGCCACATACCGTGTAAAAAAGAAGGCGCCCGTCCCGGACAAAAGTGCTCATGCCCTCATCCTTTCTGGTGTTCAGGTCTTTGACCGGCCTGCCCCTCGTCCACTGCCCATCGGTGTACTCACTTTCATAGAGGTCTTCGTCTCCTTTATCCGTTTTTCGGGTAAAGTACAGGCGTTGTTGATCATTGGTCAGAAAGGGGAAATAGTCATCTGCCTTAGTGTTGACGCCGCCGTTCAGTGGCTCTACCGTCGTAATATTAATAAACTTGATGGAATCCAGCGACACCTCGCAGGCTTTGACCGTAGCGGGCAGCCGCCTGAGGAACTCTTCTTCTATTGCCTGCTCTCGTTCGGTATTTAGACTGAAGGTATCGACGCTCCATTCCTGGAAAGCCTTGAACTGCCTGAAATAGTGCAGTGCCTGCCCGGGAGCACCAGATTTATAGAAAGCTTCTCCGGCTTTGAAATACATGGCCCGCGAAAAGAGAGAATCCTGAGCCAAAATTTTTTCGTATTGAGCTGCTGCTGCCCCGTAGTCGCGCTGCAGCTCCAGGCAGAGCGCCATACCCCAGCGTGCAGCGCTGAAATCTGGCTTGGCTTTAACTGCTTTTTTAAATAAACGCAGGGCTTGCTCTTCTTTTCCTGCCAGCAACGCTTCTTCCCCTGCTTTATAATAGCTCACTGCATCCGCAGGATTGATCACCTGCGCGGAGACCTTACAGTAAGCACCTATCAATAGTAGCGCGAAGAAGAAGCGTGCCATGGTTTTCAGTTTTTGGAATCGCCTGCCGTTGTAAAGCAGTTTGGTTGCAGTTGCTTTGCAAAACTAATAGTTTTTTTTATAATATTTTGAATGTACGGGGTGCAAAACAAACCCATTCCAGGCTTCGTTTTGATGTAGGTTACTTTGCCCGACTGATCATCTGAGTTATCCAAAACAAATTGACATGCGAACTACCATTTTCTTATTTGCCCTGTTGCTCAATCAAGCCTTTGTTACTGCTCAGGAAGTGGACCTGCCACCCAAAAGCCCTCGTGCCCAATCGGGACTAGCCATTGGGTACACAAGTATTATGGTCGATTACAGTGCACCTGCTGTCCAGGAAAGAGGCCTTTGGGGCGAGCTCGTGCCCTACGATACCCTTTGGCGGGCGGGGGCTAATGCAGCCACTACGGTGGAATTCAGCACAGAGGTATCAGTTGCCGGGCAACCGCTGAAGGCTGGCAAATACGCCTTGCTCCTCCTCCCCAGAAAAGACAGCACCTGGACGTTGATGTTCAACCTTGACACCTCCCTGCGCGGAACGAGTAATTACAAGCCCGAACAAGATGCCCTCCGGGTCGAGATTCGGCCTAAGTTTGCCCGTACGGCTCATCAGGAGATGTTGCGGTATGAGGTCGTCCGGCAGAATATCGAAAATGGCTACATCCTCCTTAGCTGGGAGAAACTCCGGTTCTATATCCCCATCAAAGTAAAAACGATGGAAAAGGCCATCGCTGAAATCCAGGAAGCCCTGGCTGCTACACCCGATGAGGGAGAGTGGGAAGTGTATCTGCAGGCCGCAGACTTCCTATTTTGGTCCGGCACTGTTGGCCCGGCGCTTTCTTACGCCCAAAAATCAATCGACAAAAAACCGACTGCTGAAGGCTACTGGCTCCTGGCCAGAATTAAAGCCAGCCAGAATGCCTATCAGGCAGCGCTGGATGCCACGGCCGAATCCCTGAAACTCGCAGATGACCGCTTTAAGTCGCGTAACGCAGCAACCATCCAGAAATACCGGGCGGAATGGGAGGCTACTGCCGTGGACTAGTCCGAATTACGTTTGATGCTTTTTCATGCCTGACGTCTTTTACGAGTCAATCCATTAGTAAAGAGCATACCCAAAATTAAGGTACAACATACCAGTAGCCCTCAGGTCTGCCACCGTAGTCACAAAGTCGGGTTCGTAAGCTCTAATAATACTTGTTCGTCTGATTGAAGCGTCTTCCGGTATCCCGTCGTACTCATTATCCTGAATGGCAGCCCCAAGGCCTAAACCCAACTCAATCACCAACCGGTCATTGAGCGTGTAATCGAAAATACCGATATTGAAAAAAGCAGATACTTTGCGGCTATTGACCGTATAGCTCAGACGCCGGTAGTAGGAAAACCCGGTTTCCGGGCTAATCCAAAAGTCTGCCGTGATATCCATCTCCACCTGACGGTAAACAAACATCAGCTCCATAAAGTACCGTTTACGTTGCTCCTGATAGTAATACCGTAAAGCAGGCCGGAGGCGGAAACCACTTTTGTCCCTGGTATTTAACCCTTCCACCCAATCGTCCACATTCAGCATCACCCCGGCTTCCAGCTGCCCATACCAGGGGCCCCTGATCTGAAACTCGCCTATTAAGTTGACCGAAGGCAAAACCGGGTCCAGCAAGCTCAGTGCGCCAAGTTTCGCAATGAATTTCGGAGCCGGGTCGATCGGTTGAGCGATGGCCCGCAGAGCAGGGCTACAAAGCAACAGTAACAACCAAATCCATTTTTGCATTATGCGCCAATTGAGATCTCGGAAATCACCTGAATATTGTTAATGTCGGAATAATCCAGCTGTATCAGGGCATCGGGGCCCACTACCAGCAGCGTTCCGCCAAGCGGAATCACGTCAATAGCATTAATATCATTCAGGTAGTTGATCTGCTCGGGCACTTCCGGGTTGTCCAGATTGAAAACACGAAGCCCGTTTGAGCCCTCACAGACAAAGAGAACGTTCCCGTCCAGGCCGAGTCCGTAGGGGCCATCCAGAGATAGGGAGTTGACCAGGTTGGGCTGCTCTATATTGCCGATATCAATGACGTCCAGCGTATTGGCTGCACCAACGGCAGCCTCCCGGCATTCCGAGACGCGCAGGGTTACATACGCATAATTCTGATTAGCCACCACCGGATCACAGCTGACTACGTGCTCGTAACTTGATACATAAGCAGGCAGGCCATTGTCGCCAACCTTATAGATAAACATCCCCCGCTGCGTACCCAGCAGCAGGTGGTCTTTGAGTGGGAAAATCGTTTCCACGCCCTGTGTGACGACTACGTCATCCAACTGCTCAGGCGCTTCCGGTGCACTGATGTCAAATGTGACCAGAGAAGTGTTGTCAACCGTATAGAGATAATCGCCCAGAATGGTGAAACGGGCCAGGGAGCCACCCACGCCGGTGCCGCTTGATGCAGCAACGCTTAGCCCTTCTGCATCATTAGCGCAACTGAAAGCAACGAAGGCTAATACAGCCAATAAAAAAGCAGGTATTTTACTCATGGTGTTTCAATTTGGAGATTAGCGCCAGCATTCAGGCGATTGTAGGGTTTTTTCAATCCAGCCGACAATATTGCCCATGGCCGGGTCCGGGCATTCGAAAAAGCCAAAGTAATTCGCTGGCAATGCCGTACCACTCTGCGGGAATACGCCTTCCACCCGGCTCACCAACTCTACGTTGTTAATATCGCTGATATTGAGCACCACCAGGTCGGTCAGGTTATTGGCGTACAGGAGATTGCCCTTGATGGAAATATCCGAATTGCCTTGAATTTCAATAAAAGCAATCCGCTCCGGGTTGGCCGGGTCATGATTGTCGATAATGTGGATGCCTTTCTGGGATTCGCCCACAAAGATCAGGCTGTCTTTGTAGTAAATTTTGTTGAGCTCAACGATAGGCTGCGGGGGCTGGCTTTTAATTTCCGACCAGTCGCCATCGGCGTAAACCGGTGCCAATCCAACGGTTTCCTCGGGAATTTCGACGGGTTCGGTAAAACAACCTGCGAAAATGAGTGGGGCCAGTAAGAGCGCGATCCAGCGGGTGATTTTCATAGCAATGGATTTGATTGCATTTTTAGAACGAAGGATAAAGATAAAACGCGGCTTTGACCGAGAGTTTATGTGTTTTTAGTGAACTCAAATCACACGAACAGCACACCGGGTGAATGGCCAGGCGCAGTGCACCCGGTGAGACCTTCGCCGACCAACAAAGAAAGCTTAGACGCGAAGTCGGGAACACCTCAAAGCCACAGCACCCTCCGACCGACATTAGCAAGCTTGACGCGAAGTCGGTTATCCTTGAACTCTTTATCCTTAAGTTAGGGCGTACCCCATACTTGGGCTCGCGTTTAAAGTACACCCTAACAGGCTTGAGTTCTTTATCCTTGAACTCTTTAACCTTCTCCGACCGACATAGCAAGCTTGACGCGAAGTCGGTTATCCTTGGACTCTTTAACCTTAAGTTAGGGCGTACCCCAGGCTATGGCTCGCGTTTAAAGTACACCCTAACAGGCTTGACAGTAACCAGTGAGACGGCTACTGCTTTACCAGTAGCTTTCGCACCACACCGTAGTTGGTTTGTAGCTCCACCGTATAGGTACCGTTAGGCCACTGCGCGAGTTCCAATTGCCGGATATTGCCTGCCCATTGACCCAATAGCTGCCCATTGGCATGGTAAAGACGAGTAGCCTCCAATGTGGTGCCGGCAGGCAGGCTGACATGCAGAAGGTCCTGTACCGGGTTCGGGAATACCTGCACGGCTTCAAGTAGCGCGGCTTCGGTATTCGTAAACTGCCCCTTGGTCACATTATTATTGCGGCTCACGATACGCTGTTCGGGGTCAAAATATACGATCCCTACATTGCCGGGTACCTCGATGGCAAATTGCTGTCCATCGTAGGTATGGTCGAAGACAATCGTAGTGTCAATACCACCGCTGATCAGGAAACGTACCGGGACCGGCATTTCAAAAAAGTCGACGGAAGCATGGGAGGTTTGCTGATTCAGGCGCACATACAAAGTACTGCCTTCCTGGAACCAACGCATCTGATACGAAGGGTAGCCCTGCCCGTAGAGCCAGTCATCGAAGAACTCCGTGAGGTCCTGCCCGCTCTCCGCCTCCAAGTAGCCCTTGAGGTCATCAGATTTGGCGTACCCAAAGGCCAGTTCCGGTGCATCCACGTAGTTACGCACGCCCTGGAAGAAGGCCTCGTCGCCCAGTTTCCAGCGCAGCATGTGCAGGAGCATCGCGCCCTTGGAGTACGACAGCCGGCTGCTGAAAATGCGGCTTACACTGCTGGTATCCGTGACAAATACCGAACCATCGGGCGCACTTGTCACGTGGTTGATTTTTCCGGACAGCCAGTTGTCCCAGGTGTTGGGCCCCAGGTCGTACTGATAGGTTAGCCCTTCCAGATAGGTGGCAAAGCCCTCATTGAGCCATATATCCTGCCAGCTGCCACAGGTGACTTTATTCCCAAACCATTGGTGGGCCAGCTCATGCGCCTGCAAAAGGTGGGAAAAGCCACCCATGAAGCTCATCGTTTGGTGCTCCATACCGCCGCCCCAGCCGAATTGGGCATGTCCGTATTTTTCTGCTGCGAAGGGGTACAGCCCGAACAGCTCATTGAAGAGCTGCATAATCTCCACAGTTGCAGTGGTCGCCTGCTGTGCGTCAGCCAGGTTTTCCGGGAAGACGTAGTTGAGGACTTCAATAGGCTCCCCATTTTCCACCGGCACAAAATCAGAGTACTCCGCGTAGTTGGTCACCGCAATGGCAATCAGGTAAGCGGGGATGGGATAGCGATGCTTCCAGTGGTAGATGTGCTCATTGCCATCCTCAATGACCTCCGCTAGCAGGCCATTGCTGGCGACTTTGTAGGCCACCGGAGTACGCACCAGCACGTCAATGCTGTCGATTTTATCACTCAGGTCTTGCTTGCAGGGCCACCAATCGCGGGCACCGTAGGGCTCAGACAGGGTCCATAGCACCGGATTGCCGCTGTGGGTCGCCTGTGCAAAGGAGCCAAAGCCATTGGATGGGGGTGCCCCTTCATAGGTAACGCTCACAGAGTCCAGTTCTGCCATTGCAATAGCGTTTGGCAGGTTGATGGTCAGCATATTATTGCTTTGGCTGTAAGTTTCCACTTCCTGCCCATGGAAGATCACGCTGCTGACCTGCAGGGTATTGGAAAGGTCGAAGTGCAAGGCTACGAAGTTGGCCTCCTTAGGCATGAAGTAGGTGGTAACTGTACCGGAAATGTAGTAGTTGTTGGGGTTGATATTCCACTCCAACCTGTGGTACTTGATGTCGTAGTCATCGGTCAATGCGGAGGAGCGGAAATTCAGCTGCCGTTCAGCCGCGCCACGTTCCATAGCTGTGATGGCTTCCTGATCTTTGCAAACCCATTCCTCGGTTTGGGCAGTGCCTAATGTATTCAAAGCAGCCAGCAGCAGGCCGGCGAGTATCCATTTTTTCATCGCATTATTTTTTCTCTCCGAAAAGTAAGCGACAAAAACCTGAACTACAGTGAGGAAGGTCACTGATGAGAGTGAGATTAGGCAGGTGGGGGCTACTCCGCAATAATCAATGGCTCGGGACAAGCATTCTTCCTCACTGTTTTACCACTCTAATGCTGCCTGTTATCTTTTGCCCCCGAAAAGAGAGTATATAAACACCGGGGAGTAAACCTGCAGCGCTGATTTCCTGCTGCCCTTGCCCGATTGTAGTTTCCAAAAGCACCCTGCCCTGCAGGTCCAAAAGCTGCAAATGACCTGGGTCAGCATGCCCCCATTCTACTACCCAATGGTCTGTTGCCGGGTTAGCAGCTACGGTTACCGGGCAGTAGACAAGAATATCCCGGCATTAATGCCCAGGTAGGTATCGCCGGCATCGAAAAAAGCCATCCCTTCAGGAGAGCCAGTATAGGTCACATTAGAAGGCGCTACATCAGCATCGCTGAAAAAAGCGGTAACCATTTCAGAGGCGGTATAGGACGTATCGACGAAGAGGTTGGACTGAGCGGAAAGCACATGTGCATTAAGCAGACCAAACAAGACAAGAGTGATTGCAGTAATCGTTTTCATCATATCGGGGTTTAGTTTCATCCAAAAATAAAGAAAAGAGCTCATTAAACGTAGGCGTTACATGGCTTCCACCAAAATTCACCCCCTACCTACACTTTTTTCCATACCTTTGCCACGGCTTTGGTACGAAAGGCATGCATTGCCCTTCGTTTAAAAGGGAATCAGGTGCAAATCCTGAGCAGTCCCCGCTGCTGTAAGCTTCACAAAAAATGCCTTTTGCGCACTACGCCACTGTCGGGAGATGATGGGAAGGCCGCAAAAGCAGAAGCAAGCCAGAAGACCTGCCGGGCTGTATCAGACTTGATACGCCGGGGATCATTACAGGGCAAAAATGGCTCTTTCCTTCCCACGCTGTGCCTTTTTCAGTCACTTAGCTTAGGCTAAGCTCTTTTAAAAAGCCTTCGCGTGGTTGAAAATAGCTCATTTTTCCCACTGCACTGACCCGACGCATCAAGTCTATTCTTTCATTCGGGCTTTCGGAGGAAAAGCATGGATGGAGTGCTTATCAGGTCTACTTAGTGTGGGCTGCCTCTACCCGTCTGCGGGAGTGGCTGCACCGCACTTCAATGGTTGGTGTTCGGAAATGCGCTATTGTGCCCTACGTAACCGTACCACGCTACCTACCTCATTATTCACTCTTTTCCTGTCCTTCGATCAAGCCTCTAAACAGGCAGGATGCGAATCATTGCCCTTTTACTGGGAATGTTGTGTACTGCGCCCCTGCTGGCGCAGCCGGACACTGCTGTGCTTTTGCCTACCGCTCAAATTACGGCTGCACCACTTCGGGCCAGCTTCACCGGTGGTCAGGAAGAAGCGTGGGATTCCATAGCCCTCGCTCGCTACGCTGGCACCTACCTGTCCGATCTGTTGGAACGGGAAGGGGGTGTATTTATCAAAAACTATGGCGGCGGCAGTATCGCTACCACCTCCATACGCGGCGGCAGTGCCGGGCACACGGCCATTACCTGGAATGGGCTGCCGCTGCAAAGCCCTATGCTCGGCCAGCTAGACTTTTCTTTACTCCCCCTGGCTTTTGTGGATGAGGCAACCCTGCAACGCGGCGGGGGCAGTGCAGCCTGGGGCAGTGGTGCCATTGGCGGTACTATCGGTTTGCGCAATACGCCCCTCTCCTATCAGGGTTTCGAAGCTAGTGCCCAAACGGTATTAGGCAGCTTCAGCTTTCAGGACCATCAGGCCAGTGCCCGTTACCGGGGGCAAAAGTGGGCTTCCAATACCCGTTTCTTCCAGCGCTCCGCCACCAATGATTTCCACTACCAACTAGACAACGGAGACGAACGGCAACAAAACAACGCTTCCTTTCGGCAGCAGGGTGCCCTGCAGGAGGTCTACTGGCAGCCCCGGCCCGACCGGCAGCTCGCTGCTTTTGCCTGGTGGCAAACGTCTGACAGAAACATTCCGCCCACTACCACCCAGACGCGTAGCGAAGCTTTGCAACTCGATACCTTCCTCCGCACGGCCCTGCACTATCAGCAGCAGGGCAAACGTGGTGTTTTCAATGCCCGCCTGGGCTGGTTCCGGGAAGCAATTGACTACCAGGACGATGCCATTCTGCTGCGGGCGCTCAGCCATTTCCATACGGTGATGGGCGAGGTGGAGCATCAATGGGCACTCAGCGCCAATACCCGCCTGCAAACTGGCCTTTTTTACAACTGGTCAACGGCTGCTGCCGATGGCTACCGGGGGGAACGGCCGGAGCAGCACCGTGCCGCGGCTTTTGCCAGCCTGCGGCAGGAATGGGAAGCGCTCGAGCTGCAACTTAGCCTGCGGCAGGCGTTAGTTGATGCCGAATGGATACCCCTGGTGCCTGCGCTGGGCGCTACGGGGCCCCTCCTCCCCCACCTCAGATGGCGGGCTAAAATCAGCCGCAACTACCGCATTCCCACCCTGAATGACCTCTACTGGCAACCGGGCGGCAATACGGACCTGGTACCGGAATCGGGGTGGAGCACAGAAGGGGGATTCACCTGGACGAAAGGCCCGTGGACCTACGAAATCACCGGTTTTCAAAGGCGTATCGATAATTGGATACTCTGGGGCATTACCGAAGGGCAGAACTTCTGGTCAGCCAATAACCTCACTGAAGTCTGGAGCCGGGGGCTGGAACAGCGCCTTTCCTTCACCTATAGCACCGGGCAATGGCAATGGGAAACCCAGGCCGGTTATGACTATATCCGCTCCACCAACGAAAAGCCCCTTCAGCAACCCCGAATGGCAGAGGGCGAGCAGTTGCCTTACACCCCCGAGCACCTGGCCTTTGCTCGCCTTACAGTAAGCAAAGACGCCCTGCAATTTACCTATCAGCACCGGCTGACGAGTGCGGTTCAAACCCTGAATGATACCGAGCTGCCTGGGTATCACCTCGGCTTTGCGCAGCTACAGTATCAGCTGAACTGGCAAAAATTCACCCTGCAGGCGTTCGGGCGGGCAGACAACCTCTGGGGTGCTTCCTACCGCATCGTCGATCGCCGACCTATGCCGGGACGCAGCTTGCAACTAGGCATTAACCTATTTTTCAAACATAAACATTAGCGGAACATGAAATGGACCTTGACTTTTGCATTATCCCTATTTATTGCGTTTGGCTATGCACAAACCACTGCAGACTTCGAAAACTATGATTTAGAGCCCGGTGAAGCCCTGAATGGCAGTGATGGCAACGGAGGCTTTAACAGCGGTAACATTTTTTTGCCCAATAGCTATAATCCGGACTTCAACTCCTGGTCGGGCTGGGCCATCTCAGCCAGTACGGATGTAACCACGCCGGGCTTTATGAACGACCTGAGCGCCATTACGGGTAGCGGCTACAACTCCACGGTATACGGAGTAAGCTTCGCTTCGCCACAATCGGTACTGGAGCTGGAGGGCGCAGCGACCGGAGGTGCAGTAGAGGGCTTCTACGTGACCAATGGCACCTATCCCTACCTCAGTATGCTGGAAGGCGATGGCTTCGCCAAGAGGTTTGGTGGAGAATCCGGCGACGACCCTGACTTTTTTCTTTTGACCATAAAAAAGTATCTTGGTGGGGAACTGAGCACAGACAGCGTCAATTTTTATCTGGCCGATTACCGGTTTGAAGATAATAGTCAGGACTACATCGTGGACGGCTGGGCTTATATCGACTTAAGCCCGCTCGGCAATGCAGATAGCCTGCAATTCACAATGAGCTCCACCGATAACGGGATGTTTGGAATGAATACGCCGGCTTATTTTTGCATCGATGATTTGACGACAACTGATATGCCGGTCAGCACAGGGCGTACTGAACTGCCCTCGGCTCATCTTGATGTGTTCCCCAATCCGGCGGGGGCCACCTGGCATGCGCACTGGGCTCCGGAACAAGGAGCAGAAGCGAGACTGATGAATATCAGAGGGCAGGTACTGCAAAGTTTTCGGCTTAAGCCGGGGACAAACGCCATAGATGCCTTAACTTTGCCCGCAGGGTTGTACATGCTGCATGTGCAGACTAAACATGGCTACCTAACCAAAAAACTCATTAAAACCATTCAATAACGCTTTTGACTGGGCGTTTCAAAAACTATAAATTACTTAAGATATGCAAGATCAGAAGATTAACATCCGGTTTGCCGTAATAACGGGCATGATCATCCTGGCTGCCCTTTTCCGGATTTTCCCACACCCCCTGAATTTTTCTCCGGTGGCCGCGATGGGCTTATTTGGCGCCGCCTACTTCAGCAAGCGCTGGCTGGCATTTTTGGTGCCGGTTGTAGCGGTTTTTGCCAGTGATGTCATCATCAACAACGTCATCTACGCTCATTACTTCGATGGTTTCACGGTATTCTACGAAGGCTTCTTCTGGCAATACGGCAGCTACCTGCTAATTGTACTATTTGGGCTGGGCGTACTTTCTAAAGTCACGCTGCCCCGTCTGTTGGGCGGTGCGCTGGGTGCCGGTGCGATTTTCTTCCTGGTGTCTAACTTCGGCGTATGGCTCGGCAGCCCTACCTACCCACAGAGTATCGGTGGATTAACAGCCTGCTACAGCGCAGGACTTCCTTTCTATCAGGCCACTTTTGCGGGCGACCTCATCTTTACGGGCTTACTGTTTGGCGCTTATGAGTTCATTAAGCTGCGTTTCCCTGCACTGAATTTGCAGACACAGCGCATCTCTTAAAGCACCCCATCTTCTACGCGGGTATGCAGCCCGGCAATTCCTGCTTTGAAATTGCCGGGCTGTATTTTCTTCAAATATCAGACGGGCGCAACTTCCTGTACCGCAAAGCATTAAATCTTCAATTCGGATTGGAAGGTAAAAAAATTAAGCTAAAGGGTTGCGCGGTATAGATATCACACTTATATTTGCAACCGCAAAACACCGAAAGCGGTGGCTTATCAAACAGTATTGAAAAGTTTTTTTTGCGAATCCATTTTTTGCGTGAGCCTGCAACAAAATTAAAATGCGAACGAAGCGATAGCGGAGGTGAGTATTTTATTTTCTTAGAAAGAGCGGGGTAGCGAAAATTGTATATATCATGGTGCGGTAGCTCAGGTGGTAGAGCAATGGACTGAAAATCCATGTGTCGGCGGTTCGAATCCGCCCCACACCACTTCGGAAAGCAGCTCAAAAGGCTGCTTTTCTAATTAGACATTATGCGGAAATGGTTGCTAATTGGGAAAAGGAAGTCTTTTGGTCGTCTTCTTCGTTCCTTCCTCATCTTGATAGCTTAGACTATCAGATTCCGGGCGTGCCTCGAAGACGACCAAAAGACGAGTTTTACCTTTAGTAAATCATTCCGAACGATGTCTACTTAATAACTTATGATTATCAACAACTGGCATCATCATGTACATCATTTCCCACTGCCCGGCAGTGAATGGTGGCACCATGCGTGAGATGAACTGTTGATTGATCAACATTATTCCGCAAAAGAGGTTAACCATTCGCTGGTTAACCTCTTTTTTGTTTTATCATAACTTCTAATTTCCTATGTCAGATAACCGTTTGAAAATTGCCGTTCAGAAATCCGGCCGACTACTCGACGACTCCATGGCCTTGCTCAAGGAGTGCGGCATCCGGGTCAATAACGGCAAAGACCAGCTTAAAGCGTCCGCCAGTAATTACCCGGTAGACATCCTGTACCTGCGCAATTCCGATATCCCACAGTACGTGCAGGACGGCGTAGCTGATGTTGGCATCATCGGTCAGAACACCAGCGTTGAAAAGCAAAAAAAGATTGACGAAGTGCTGCCCCTTGGTTTTTCCAAATGCCGCCTGTCCATCGCGCTGCCCAAGAACACAGTATACCCGGGCCCGGAATGGCTCAATGGTAAGCGTATTGCTACTTCCTACCCCAATTCGCTGCGTCAGTTTATGGACGAGCATCAGATTGAGGCTGAGATTCACGAGATTTCCGGCTCCGTAGAGATCGCCCCCAATATCGGCCTCGCAGACGCCATCTGCGACCTTGTCAGCTCCGGCAGCACACTCTTTAAAAATGGCCTGGAAGAAAAAGAAATCATACTGAAGTCAGAAGCCTGTATTGTAAAAAATCATCAGCTGTCCGCTTCCAGGCAGGCCATACTTGATCAAATCGTCTTTCGGATTCAGTCGGTACTCAAGGCCCGCAACAACAAATACATCTTGATGAATGCCCCGGCCGATCAGACGGAGACCATCATCAACATACTTCCGGGTATGAAGAGCCCAACGGTGATGCCCCTGGCCAAATCCGGCTGGAACTCTATCCATACGGTAATTGACGAGTCCAAGTTTTGGGAAATCATCGATCAGCTCAAAGCTGCCGGTGCAGAAGGTATACTTGTTGTCCCTATTGAAAAAATGATATTGTGATGCAGATGAAGACCTACCTCAATCCGGCTCCGGAGACCTGGGCGGATATTTTACGCCGGCCGACTATGGCTGCCGCCGACCTTGATAAAACCGTAGGTGGCGTACTTGCTGCTATTGAACAGCAGGGCGATGCTGCTGTCCGGAAATATACGGAGCGCTTCGATGGTGTCCGGCTGGACGATTTCCGCGTCAGCAAGACCGAGATTGCTGCAGCACGGGAAGCCCTCTCCCCCGAGCTCAAGGAGGCCATACAGCTTGCCAAAAAGAATATTGAGACCTTTCACGGTCAGCAATGGGAAACGGTGGAAGCGATAGAGACCATGCCCGGTGTGCGCTGCTGGCGTAAAAGCGTGCCTATTGAAAAAGTAGGTTTGTATATCCCCGGGGGTACAGCACCCTTGTTCTCTGCCGTGCTTATGCTGGGTGTGCCCGCTACCATCGCCGGCTGCCGGGAGCGCATTTTGTGTACACCACCCGATAAGAATGGCAAGGTCAACCCCGCTATTCTCTATACAGCCGAGCTGGTAGGCATCACGCAGATTTTCAAAATTGGGGGAGCCCAGGCCATTGGCGCCATGACCTACGGTACAGCCACCGTCCCGGCCGTTTATAAAATCTTCGGCCCAGGCAATCAGTACGTCACCGCTGCCAAACAGCTCGCCAGCCGGCAGGGCGTAGCGATTGATATGCCAGCCGGCCCTTCGGAAGTACTGGTTTGTGCCGATGATACCGCCCACCCGGAGTTCGTAGCTGCTGACCTGCTGTCTCAGGCAGAGCATGGCATCGACAGTCAGGTGGTATTGGTCACCCTTTCGGAAAAAATGGCCGCCGCCGTAGCCGAATCCGTGGAAGTGCAACTCGCTACCCTGCCCCGGCGGGAAATGGCTGCAAAAGCGCTGAGTCATAGCGTGACGGTAATCCTGAAAGACCGGGCAAAAGCTATCGAACTGATCAACCACTATGCCCCCGAGCACCTTATACTCTCGGTGGACAACGCCGGTGAGATGGGCGAGCAGATTATTAATGCCGGATCGGTATTCCTGGGCCATTACACTCCGGAGTCCGTGGGCGATTATGCTTCTGGCACCAATCATACCCTGCCGACGGATGGGTACGCCCGCAGCTACAGTGGCGTTTCCCTCGACAGTTTCATCAAGAAGATCACTTTCCAGGAACTTAGCCGGGAAGGGCTGCAAGGGCTGGGGCCCGCCGTGCAGCGCATGGCCGAAGCAGAAGAACTGATGGCGCATGCCCGGGCGGTGGCGGTGCGGCTGGAGGGAGAGGGTTAGCAACTTCCTGTAACTTAAAGCGGGTACTGTTCCTGTTTTTGGCTTTATGCCCCACATCAATCATCGACCCTTTATCTCTATCTGCTAAAGCTTTTCATCAATCAAACAGGCTCCGTTATGGAGCGTAAATCACTTTTGTAAAGCCAGGTTTAAATGATACAAAACCTAGTCCGCCCCAACATCCGCCGCCTCACGCCTTACTCCTCTGCCCGTTCGGAGTTTAAAGGCAAGGCAGAGGTATTTCTGGATGCGAATGAAAGCCCTTATGACACAGGCTACAACCGCTATCCTGACCCCTTACAGTGGAAGCTCAAACAAGCGATCAGCGAGCTGAAGTGTATCGCACCAGAGCACATTTTTCTGGGCAACGGCAGCGACGAAGCTATTGACCTGCTGCTACGTATCTTCTGCGAGCCCGCTGTGGACCATATTATCACCCTGCCCCCCACCTACGGTATGTACCGGGTATCGGCAGATATTGCCAATGTGGAAGTCCGGGAGGTGCCGCTGCGCCCGGGCAGCTTTCAGCCGGATGTGGAAGCGATCCTAACGGCTGCCAATTCCCATTCCAAGCTGCTCTTTATCTGCAGCCCCAACAATCCGACCGGCAATAACATACGTACCAAATTTATCCGGGAGCTGGCAGAAGGCTTCCCTGGTATCGTGGTAGTGGATGAAGCCTATATTGATTTTTCAGCCCAGGAAAGTGCAATAAGCCTACTGCCGGAGTTTTCCAACCTGGTGGTCCTGCAGACCTTTTCCAAAGCCTGGGGCATGGCCGGTATACGGTTGGGTATGGCTTTCGCGTCAGAGGAGATCATTCACTACTTTAATAAAGTGAAGCCACCTTACAACATCAACCAACTGACGCAGGAAGCGGCGTTGCAGGCACTTGCCAAAAAAGAGGAACAGGAAAGACAGGTACAGCAGCTGCTCGGTCAGCGTACCCTTTTACAGCAGCACCTCGGTGGGCTACCCTTTGTAGAACGTATTTACCCCTCAGATGCCAACTTTCTGCTGGTAAAAATGGAGGCTCCAAAAATCGTTTACAACTACCTTGTTGAGCGGGGCGTCATCGTCCGGGACCGCTCCCGGGTGACGCTCTGTGAGGGCTGTTTGCGCATTACGGTTGGGACACCGGCGGAAAATGAGCGCGTATTCCGTGCATTAGTGGAGTTTGAGTAAGGCACAAGCTTTGCCATTAGCCCTCTGTACCTTATCTTTGCGCGAAATTCCTCAATCTAAATGAGCGACATCCAGCAAGTTCCCGCCGTTTTACTTTTAGCTGATGGGACCGTTTTCCATGGCCTCTCCGCCGGAAAAATCGGCACCACTACCGGAGAAATTTGTTTCAATACAGGCATGACTGGCTACCAGGAGATCTTCACAGACCCCTCCTATTACGGCCAGCTAATGGTGATGACCAATGCCCATATTGGCAATTATGGTATCAAACGTACCGAGTCCGAATCCTACAGTATCAAAATCAACGGGCTGATTTGTAAGAACTACACCGTGCCTTACCACCGCCCTATCGGTGATCAGTCGATTCAAACGTATTTCGAAGAAGAAGCACTCGTAGGTATCTGCAGCGTTGACACCCGGGCTATCGTTCGGCATATCCGAAGTAAGGGAGCGATGAATGCCATCATCTCATCTGAAATTACAGACCTTAAAGTCCTGGAGCAACAGCTGTCTGAAGTGCCTTCTATGGATGGGCTTGAACTGGCCTCAGCCGTTAGTACTAAGGAGACCTATACTTTTGGTGACCCTCATGCCAAGTATAAAATAGCGGTCATGGACTTTGGCATCAAGCAAAACATCCTCAACAGCTTTGCAGAGCGCAACTGCTTTATGAAGATTTTCCCTGCCAAGACCCCGCTTAAGGAAATTCAAGACTGGGGACCGGACGGCTATTTCATGTCTAACGGCCCCGGAGACCCTGCGCCTATGGACTACGCTGTCCGGAATGCTAAAGTCATCCTGGAAGAAGACAAGCCACTGTTTGGCATCTGCCTTGGCCACCAAATTCTGGCCCTGGCGGTTGATATTCCAACCTACAAGATGCACCACGGGCACCGTGGCATCAATCACCCGGTGAAAAATCTGAAAACAGGCAAGTGTGAAATCACGAGTCAGAATCACGGTTTTGGAGTATCTCCGGAAGCACTGCGGAAGCATGAAGATAAAATTGAAATCACACACATTAACCTTAATGACGATACGATAGAGGGTATGCGCATACGCGGCAAGAAAGCTTTTTCGGTACAATACCACCCGGAAGCTTCTCCCGGCCCGCACGATGCACGCTATCTCTTTGATGATTTCGTCAACTTAATGGAAAGTTAATCCTAGAAATTGAATAGGATTGCGAACCAGCACTTACTTTTAGGTGCTTAAAGTATATACAAACTAAAACCAACAGGTATGAGTATTATCCTTGATATTGCAGCTAGACAGATTTTGGATTCCCGCGGTAACCCTACTGTAGAGGCCGAAGTCATTACAGAAGATGGCTTTATGGGCCGTGCGGCAGTGCCTTCTGGTGCATCTACCGGCAAATACGAGGCGGTGGAGCTCCGTGATGCTGACAAAAGCCGTTACCTGGGCAAGGGCGTTACTAAAGCCGTAGAGAACATCCGCGAAGTTATTCTGGAAGAGCTCGTAGGTGTTGACGTCACCGATCAGCGTTACATCGACATGTTGATGCTGGAGATCGACGGCACCAAAAACAAGGCTAAGCTTGGAGCAAATGCGATACTGGCCGTATCTCTGGCCTGCGCCAAAGCTGCATCAGAAGCTACCGTACAGCCCCTCTATCGTTACCTGGGCGGTGTCAATGCACACGTCCTGCCGGTACCAATGATGAACATCCTCAATGGTGGCTCCCACGCAGACAACAGCATCGACTTCCAGGAATTCATGGTTATGCCAGTTGGCGCCAGCACTTTCTCGGAAGGCTTGCGCATGGGTGTGGAAATTTTTCACCACCTCAAAGACGTGCTCAAAAGCAAAGGTTACTCCACCAACGTAGGAGACGAGGGTGGTTTTGCACCAAATATTAAGTCGAACCAGGAAGCCATCGAAACCGTCCTTACGGCCATCGAAAAAGCGGGCTATAAGCCGGGCGAGGAGGTTTATATCGCAATGGATGCGGCAGCTTCTGAGTTCTACAATGCAGACGAAAAAGTTTACCACTTCCATCAGTCAACCGGCGATAAGCTGACATCAGCTGAAATGGTGGATTACTGGAAACAATGGGTGGACAATTACCCAATCTTCTCTGTTGAAGATGGCCTTGACGAGGATGACTGGTCCGGATGGCAGGCACTGAACACCGCTATTGGTGACCGTACGCAGCTTGTGGGGGACGATTTATTTGTGACCAATGTCGAGCGCCTGCAGCGCGGTATAAACGAAGGTGCGGCCAACTCGATCCTGATCAAAGTCAACCAGATTGGTACTTTGACTGAAACAATAGAAGCGGTCAACCTGGCGACACGCCACTCTATGACGAGCGTTATGAGCCACCGTTCCGGTGAAACAGAAGATACTACAATTGCCGACCTGGCCGTAGCCCTGAACACCGGACAAATCAAGACCGGTTCTGCATCCCGTTCTGACCGTATCGCGAAGTACAATCAGCTGCTGCGCATTGAAGAAGAACTGGGCGATCAGGCTTACTACCCAGGCACCTCTATTTTAAAGAAATAGCCTGCGGACTGGGTCAAGCCCTCTTTTTTGCAGAGATAATTAGTGGGTCTGCCTCCATATTCGTATGTTCGTCAGACCCACTATTATACTAAATTTGTTACCATGGCAAAAAGAAGTAACCCGCTGCAGCCTCTTATAGAGCAGCTGCCCCGACCATTACGGAATAAGTACTTCATCACCATTACGCTATTTCTCGCGTGGATGGTATTCTTTGACAACCATGGTATTCTGACCCAGGTCAAACTACAGCGAACCGTCAATAAGATGCACCGTGACAAGGCAATGTATGAACATAAAATAGAAGAAGCCAAGCAGGAACGCCTGGATTTGGAAGTCAACAAAGAGAAGTTTGCCCGCGAGCAGTATTATATGAAAAAGCGGGGCGAAGAGGTGTTCATCATTGAAGAAGTCGAAGATTAAGATCAACAACAATCGATAAAACTATAGTTATGTCAGTTCTTGTCAATAAAGATTCTAACATCATCGTGCAGGGTTTCACCGGGAAGGAAGGCTCTTTCCACGCCGGGCAGATGATTGAGTATGGCACCAACGTCGTTGGTGGAGTAACCCCCGGCAAAGGTGGCCAGGAGCACCTCGGTAAGCCGGTTTTTAATACCGTTGCTGATGCTGTTAAAAAAGCAAATGCCGACACCTCTATCATTTTTGTGCCCCCAGCCTTCGCTGGTGACGCCATTATGGAAGCTGCTGAAGCTGGCATCAAAGTCATCATTTGTATTACAGAAGGTATTCCTGTACAGGATATGGTAAAGGTCAAGGCTTACGTCAATGATCGCGACTGCCGTCTTATCGGCCCCAACTGCCCCGGTATTATCACACCCGGTGAAGCGAAGTGTGGCATAATGCCAGGCTTTATCCACAATCCGGGCCGAATTGGTATTGTATCCCGCTCAGGCACGTTGACTTACGAAGCAGTTGATCAGGTAACCAAAGCTGGTATGGGCCAATCTACCTGTATTGGAATCGGTGGTGACCCCATTGTTGGTACTACGACCAAGGAAGCCGTAGAACTGCTGATGAACGATCCCGACACCGACGGCATCATTATGATTGGCGAAATTGGTGGTGGAATGGAAGCTGAAGCCGCTCGTTACATCAAAGAACATGGCACTAAGCCAGTCGTTGGGTTCATTGCCGGACAGACAGCCCCAAAGGGCCGTACTATGGGTCATGCCGGTGCAATCATTGGTGGTGCTGAGGACACAGCCGAAGCCAAGATGAAGATTATGGAAGAATGTGGCCTGCACGTTGTCAAGTCTCCCGCTACTATTGGTAAAACCATGAAGAAAGCGCTTCAGGGATAAAGGCTGATAACTAATTAAAAACGCCCGCTCTGCAAATGCAGAGCGGGCGTTTTCGATAGCAGCCAGTCTTAAATCAGTAAGACAGCAACACCACCAATGCGATCAAAGCCAACACAATTAGCGTGACTGTAATCAGATAGCTGTTGTTATTACGGTATTTATTGAATAGCTTCTCCAGCGCTTCCCGCCAAACAAGCTTTCTGCCTACGCGCTCGTGCAGCAGGACGAGGTATTCCGGCCGGCCCAGCTTCTTATTGTCGCCGTGCTTAGACAGAATAAAAAACTCCGGGTCCAGGAATTCAAGGTCGTAGAGTTCTGTCTCTTCCTCCAGATTAACCATGATCTTATTAGAACTTGGCAGATAACGCCATTGTCCTACTTCTACATCGCCATTGACAGAACGCAGGTATTCGTTTTCGTCGTTAAAAAAGTGGAGAATAGCATCGTGGAAATTTTCGTCATCCCTAAACTCCAGCCAGGGCTTGTTCAGGTAGAACTTTTCTTCCCGTAGGTCTTCACCCAGCGACCTGACGACTTTGAGTATAGCCCGGAGGCTCTCATCCATATTCGTGTGTTCCGGGACCGGCTCACTGAGCGACTGATTGACTTTGGCTAGGTACTTATTTTCCACAGCGTATTGATGTTATCATTCAAAAATACCAATACTGTGGCAGAGTTGCTAATATTTGAAGGCAGATAATACAATCAGGCATTCTCCTTAGCCCATTCCCGGCGCCGTTTGAAGTACTTGGGGTTGATAAATAGCAAGCCAAAGGACTCCCCGTCTTCCTTCTCCCGCTTAGCGTGATGGGCACCGTGGGCTCTTAAAATGGCGCGGGAGTATTTACTGTCCAGTTGCCGGAACCACTTGAACCGTTGATGAATGTACACATCGTGTATCAGGAAATAAATGATGCCATATATGGATATGCCGATCCCCACGAATAACAGCCAGAAATAGCCCGGCACCGATAGTCCCACGATGTAAGAAAAGGCGCTCGGAATTGCGAAGACCAAAAAGAAAAGATCATTCTTTTCAAAGAAGCCATCCTTCTCGTGGTGTGGCTTGTGGTGGTCTTCGTGCCAGTCCCATAACAGACCATGCATAATATACTTATGTGCGAACCACGCCATAAATTCCATGCCAATTACAGCAGCGAGGGTGACTAGCGAATAAATAAGAACGTTCATGTTTTCCTAACTATTGAAGATTCAAAAAATCAACAGGGTGCCAAAGAAGGCAAGTTGTAAAAAAAACAAAGCCACGCCCACTTTGTTGCGCCGCGTTGGGTGCCAGTAAGCAAAGAGTAGCTCTAACGGCCAGGCTACAGCAAACCACCCTACATAGTTCTGCAGTGGTACGGTATCCCCTTCCCACGACCAAAACCCGTACGCCATAGCGACCGGCTCGATCATGACATCCAGCCCGACCATAAATAAAGCAGCGAGTGTGCCACGGAGCCAGAAGCTGCTATCACCGAGCAAAGCGTTACTTAAAACCCCTGCACAGTAGCCCAGCATGAGCCAGTTGACCCCAATCATGACCGGCGTGCCCCATAACTTAGGGCCGAGCACAGGTCCATAGACATAATCCCCAAACAACAGCCCCGTTTGTATACCAAAGAGCTCTGCTCCAAAACCTACAGCATAAGCAATGATCAAATAGAAGACTGTATTCCGTGACCACGTACCGTGATGTAGTAAAACCAAGCCTACAGAAACCAGTAAATTAAGTGGTGTAAGCAGAATGAAATCAGTATGTATGGGCAGTAAAATACCTACGATACCTACCAGGTACAGAATTGACAAAACGGCGATCGATGTCTGCTCGGTCGATTGAACACTCGGAAATTTCCATTTATCCGATCCCAAAGATTTACTTACCATAGTACTATATTCGTTATTTATCGGGCACCTTTCCGGTTTTAAGCGACGCGCTGTTAATAAGTGTCGTGTTTGGCTAGGGTAGTGATTTTTTCTTTAGCCGAAGCCTGCCCCCGCAGCACTGCGGGGGCGAGGAGCCTGTCCCGCAAATTTGCGGGATTCCCGCCCTTGGTGGGGCTAAGGGCGGCGGTTCCTCAACGCTGGATAAAGGAAAAAGCACTCCTGGAAAGCCCACAGTTATTAATCGCGCGTCGCTAAGCTGCTTCCATTATATCATCCACGATTTTGGCGGAAAGCAAGCAAAGCGGAATACCGCCCCCGGGGTGTACACTCCCCCCACAAAAGTACAAATTCTTAATCCGGCTGGAAAAATTAGCGTGCCGCATGAAGGCAGCCATTTTATTATTCGAGCTGGTACCATACAAGGCACCCAGATGGGAACGGGTTTTGGACTCAATACTACGGGGGTCCAGGATATCCTCACAGACAATCAGGCTGCGAAGGTCCGTTCCGAGGACACGGCTCACCTTGTCAATGACCTGCTCTCGTGCCCGTTCAATAATTGCATCCCAATTCTGTCCACTATCATAAGGCACATTAATCATGGTGAACCAGTTCTCATGCCCCTCGGGAGCGTCACCTGGCTCACACTTGCCGGAGATATTGACATAAACCGTTGGGTCCTCATACACCTTGCCCGCTTCCAGCAAGGCAAACTCCTGCTCGTAGTCTTCGCTAAAGAAGATATTATGCAGGCCGAGCTCAGGGAAACGACGCTTGATACCCCAGTAAAAGATCAGGGCAGATGTTGACTTTTGCTGCTTGAGTGTCAACTTGGGGTGGCGGGCATCAGGCAACAGTTGTTTGTAGGTAAAGAAAACATCCATATTGCTAATGATACGGTCAAAGTGGTGCGGTGTATCGCCCACCTGAAGCCCCATAGCCTGGTTTTTTTCTACTAAAATACGATCCACGGGCTGCCCCATATGAAAAACCACACCTTGCCGAATGGCCAGCTTATAAATAGCCTGCGTAATAGCATTCATGCCCCCCTTTGGAAAATAAGCGCCGATTTGGTGCTCGAAGTGTGGGATAATACTAAGCAGTCCCGGCGCTTTATAAGGATTAGAGCCATTGTAGGTCGCAAACCGATTGAACAATTGCACCAGCTTGGGCTCCTGAAGAAGACGTTCGTTCACCCGGTTCATGCTAGTGAACAGGTCTAGTCCGGGAATTTTCAACATCGCTTTAAGGACCTTGGTATTCGTCCAGGTCGAAAGGCGGTGAAGCGACTTTTCAAGAAAGATACGACCGGTCAATTCGTATTTATAGGCACTATCAGCGAGCGCAGTTTGGACACGCTCAGCCGGTACGCCTAGTTTCGCTTCCACTTCTGCACCAAAGGCTTCCGGTTCAGCATAAGCATTAAGCCGGGTGCCGTCCTCCCAAAAGTAGTGGCATACTGTATCCAGGCGTTCATATTGAAAATACCGGGCGGGGTCTTCTCCCGCCAACCGGAACAAATCATCTACATACTGTGGCATGGTAAACAAAGAGGGACCGGCATCAAAGCGGTAGCCCTCCAGGTCAAATTGAGACAGCTTGCCCCCCGGATATTCGTTCGCTTCGAAGACCTCTACCTCGTGGCCCCGGACGGCCATCCGTACAGCCGTAGCAAGACCGGCGATACCTGCTCCGATGATTCCAATACGCATTTTATTCAATTTATTTCCGGGCGGTTAACATTCACAAGGCTGGAATGTTGGTACGCCGGCTGAATTTCAGACTTTTTGAGCGTAGAGATGAGCATAACGGGCGATGTACTTCCCAATGATGTCAAACTCCAGATTGACTCGGTCTCCAGCCTCCAAATCCTTAAAATTAGTATGCTCGTAAGTATAGGGAATGATTGCCACTGAAAAACGATCTTCCTCAGGCTCCACCACCGTAAGGCTTACCCCATTGATACAAATGGAGCCTTTGTCAACAAGAAGGTGCTCTTCAGTGGGCTGGTATTTAAAACGGTAATACCAACTGCCATCCCGGGTTTCAACTTCCGTACAGACAGCTGTGGCATCAACGTGCCCTTGCACCATATGGCCATCAAGGCGGGCATCTGCTTTCATGGCCCGTTCCAGGTTGACGATACTCCCAGCAGACCAGTCACGGAGGCTCGTGCGCTTTAGCGTTTCTTCAATAGCCGTCACGGTATGTGTGTTTTCACTTAGCGCGACCACCGTAAGGCAAGTCCCGTTATGGGCTACACTTTGGTCGATTTTGAGCGCATCAGATATGGCACTGGCAATCGTAAAGTGCACATTTGTGCCCTCCTGCATAATTTCCCGGACCTCCCCGGAGGCTTCTATAATTCCTGTGAACATAACATTTGTATTATTCTTCTACAGTCAAAAACAGCCCCTCTCCTATTTAGTTGTGGTTAAGTTTGCCTGTCTGTTTTGTAACTTTCAGTTACCTTTGCGTTATACATGTGCATTACGCCCTCACGTAATTTGGAATATCAATATGGAAGATATCAACCTGGAAGCCTGGCTGGAAACAGCCACTGAGTACTTAGCCTCAACCGGTCCTATGGAGTGGAGTATAGGTGGTGGCGGACTCATCATATTCCTTTTACTGCTCTCCCTGTCCGGTGGCCGCCGGCGTAAGAAACTTAAAGCAAAAGCCATTGCGCCTAACCTCACTATCAGTGCTTTCCAACTGTCGCCTATGGGTAGAGATGCCTTTTTCAAAGTTCACAACCACGGTCAACTAGCCCGCCTGAGTGCGCTATCGATTAAAGGCAAGGGGCACATTCAGGTCAAAAATAATATTGCCGGCCACGAAATAAGCACAGGTGACTCCTATCGGATTCTTCTGGAAGCGACCGGTAATAAAAAGATCCATAAAGACTTCATCGTTGAGCTGACCTACTTAGACCAGTCCGGCAATGTTTACCGTCAGGACTTTCCTGTTGCTAAGCAAATAGCAGAGCAGCCCAAACTAATTAAGTTCGCTTAACCCTTATGGCGAACTCCGCACAGCACAAGCGTGTTCTTCTTATTTCTCAACCATTCAAAGTGCACTTTACAGTTAATCTTCCATGAAAGTAGATATCCTTGCCATTGGCGTACACCCTGATGATGTAGAACTTAGCTGTAGCGGAACCCTACTCCGTCATATCGACCAAGGGAAAACAGTGGGCCTGCTGGACCTCACCCGTGGAGAGCTTGGCACCCGGGGCACGGCCGAAATCAGAGATCAGGAAGCAGCCGATGCCGCTCAGCTTTTAGGCGCTGCCTTCAGGGAGAACCTGGAGATGAAGGATGGATTTTTTGCCCATAATCCCGAGAACATCAAAAAGATCATCACTGCCATCCGGGCCTATCAGCCGGAGATTATACTCTGCAACGCAGTGGATGACCGCCACCCCGATCATGGCAGAGCGGCTAAACTCACTGCAGATGCTTGTTTTTACTCGGGGTTAATCAAAATCCCTACCTTCGGTAAAGACGGTAAGCCCCATGAACGGTGGCGCCCGAAAGCCGTCTATCACTATATTCAGGATTATAACCTAAGGCCGGACTTTGTAGTAGATATTTCAGATTATATGGATCAAAAACTGGACTTGGTCAAGGCCTTTCGTTCTCAGTTTTATGTCCCGGAGGCAGCGGAATATGCACAGGAGCTAAGCTCTCCTATTTCTTCTAAAAGCTTTATGGATTTTCTTAAGGCAAAAGCGTCTACTTACGGCAGACCCGCTGGATTCGATTTTGGAGAGGGTTTTTTGGTTCCCCGCACACCTGGCCTAAAGGACTTGTTCCAGCTATCGTAGGGCTACTCTCCCTTTAATGCTGGAATGGAAAAGTAAAATGTAGCGCCTTTGCCCTCCTGTCCTTCCCCCCAGAACCGCCCACCATGGAGCTCTACGATTTGCTTGACAATAGCTAAGCCCAGGCCAGTTCCTTCAAATTCGTGCGCGGAGTGTAAGCGTTTGAAAGGGCGGCCAATATCTTTGGCAAATTCCTGAGCAAAACCTGCACCATTATCCTTGACAAATAAAATTTGCTCGCCCCCGTCTTGGAACTCCCCCACTTCTATAACGGGCAATTCCTTTTTGTGAGAGTATTTGATGGCGTTTGATAAAAGGTTATGAAAGATATGCCAAATCAATCCTTCGTCACCCGCTATCTCACCCGAAACACCGTTCTTAAACTCAACGGTGGAGTCCTCTTCCAAATCACTTTCCAGCTCACTCCAAACTTTACTAACCACCTTATCTAAAAGAATGACATCCCGATTGAGGTCTGTTTTTCCGATACGATTCAATAAAGTAAGACCAGTTATAATTTCTTCTATTTTATCATGATTCTGCTTGATATGATCAAGCAAATCTTTAACTCCTTCCTTAGCTTCTGCGGGCAGTCGGCGCTCTACAAGTTGGGCAAAAGACTGTGCCAGACGCAGGGACCCCTTCAAATCATGAGTTATGGCAAAATTAAACCCGACAAGATTGGCATTAACATCTTCCAATTCTTCCCGCTGCCGGGCAATCCGGGCTTCTTTTTCCTCTAGTGCATAGAGGTATGTTGCTTTTTCTATTTCCTGTCGGTTTTGGCCACGCATAACCAAAAAAGAAAAAATAGATAGAATGAGAATGGACACGGGCAACCCGGCATTTTCGACATTATTGGAAAAAACGACAAGGACGAAAATAGCTGTCAATACAGCCGTACCCCACATAACGATAGGGCGACTACCCTGGGCGACCAAGGTATTTATAGCCAAAATAGTCAGCGCTCCGATAGTCACTGCAAATTGTTGCTCTACTTCATAATCCGGATTAAGGAAAACCAGACTCGCTATACCTAATATCATAATCAGGTAGGAGAGCAATGTAATGCCGTGGAAAACAATGACCTGCTTTGGTGCAGGCTTAAACAACAAACTTATTAAAAAGAAAGCTGCTCCTGCCAGGCCAATACCACGCCATAGCAAAGTGCCGGTAAGTCCCAGTTCGTTTTGGTCTGTATAATAAAAGAAGGGCACGACAATGCACGCCACTATTGCAGTCACTGCACCGTACCAGCGTGTCCGCTTACTTTGTTCACTAATAAACCTCGATTGCTGAACTTGATCCATTTTTCGTGTTGGGCTTTAGGTAAAGTATCATTGGTGAGGATCATTCGTTGTGAAGGCTCTTTCCTTCCAGCTTCTGCACATAATGGTACTCCCCCAATCTAAACTTAACCGGAAACTGAACAGACTGCTCCACACGGTACTCCCATTTGCAAATGGCACCTAAATGCCTAAAGGAGTATGCAGGATCCGTTGTACTAACCAATTTTTGAGCTAGCCTATTTTCAGCAGTTCGTGTTATTGGTGTAATAAACCAATACTTTAGGGGAAGCGGAGGCAATGAAGCCTTACTGACTTCCTCTTTTAGTGCCGCTGTGAATGTTTCACTATGGACATCATAATGACGAAAACTGAGGTTCTGTCCATTGAGTTTAATGCCCGAAAGGGCAAAAGATGCACTAAATATAATAATTGTTCTTAATAAAAACCCCGACGCTCTCTTATTAATTTCGTGTCCCAGCATACAATTCGTATTTGACAAACCTGCATTCCAGGGCTCCGTTGAAAAGCGGAATTTTCTGTGCTGATTTTAACCCCACCCGTTTAAAGCCCTCCCTGTTTGAAGAAATAATCCAGGCATCAAAGCCAGTAAAATTTTGCTTGAGCTGATCCCCGATCATTTCATAGAAAGCGCCAATATCAGCTTCCGACAAGCGCTCATCATAGGGCGGGTTGGTGAGGATGAGCCCTTCCTCAACCGTTGGGATCAGCTTTTCAAACTTTTTCCGTTGTACTTCAATTACACCTTCAAGGCCCGCTGCCACTGCATTCTGCTCGGTCAGGCGTACCGCTTTGAAGTCTTTATCAGACCCCAGAATAGGCACCGGTGAGGGGCGGACGCACTTTTTCGCATTTTCCAGGATTTCCAACCAAAGCGCTTCATCGTAATCCGGCCAACGCTTAAACCCAAAATATTCACGGTTGAGCTGGGGTGCACTATGCGTAGCAATAAGTCCAGCCTCAATAAGCAGGGTCCCGGAACCACACATAGGGTCCAGCAACGGGCGGTCTGCTTCCCAGCCAGATAACAGCACCATACCTGCTGCAAGAACTTCATTGATCGGTGCCTCTACGGATGAGAGACGGTAACCACGTTTGTGCAGCGAATCGCCTGAACTATCCAGCGCAATCGTGCACTCGTCTTTATAAATGTGGACGTTGACCCGCAACCTGGGCGCGTACACGTTCACGTTTGGCCGCCTTCTGGTCGCATCCCGAAATTGATCTACGATTGCGTCCTTAGTCTTGAGTGCTACATACTTGGAGTGTGTAAAGAAGTCAGAGTTTGTAACACCATCCACAGCCAGGGTATCGTTGACCTTCATATACTGGCTCCAGTCAACTGTGCGTACAAGCCGGTAAAGGTCTTCTTCCGTTTTTACTTTGCCTTTTTTTACGGGCTTAAGAACACGCAACGCTGTGCGCAATTCCAGGTTGGCCCGGTACATCAGTGCCTGGTCTCCTTCAAAAGCCACTGCCCGGTTGAGCGGTTCGATATTCTGAGCGCCCAGGTTTTCGAGTTCCTTTGTCAGAACGCCCTCAAGGCCGGCAAGTGTTTTGGCTATTAATTGCATATGAGCTATTCCTTCGGTTTATTTTTTTGGCTTTATTTGCATTTTGTGCTGTAAAGCCGATGCAGGCAAGGTAGCAACTTTTGGGCACTATTACCTCGATAAGCGCTCCAGGCGGATCATAAGATGACCTAACCGCCGGCTGTAAAGCCAGGTCGTATGATACTTGCTTATTGGGGCATACATCTCAATATCAATACGGGGCTTTACCATGGGATACGCCTTCAAATCCTCCAGCAACTGATGTACTAACGCATACCGCACGCTTAGTGCACTGTGATCAACCGCCAGGACCAACCGAACCCCGGGCTGCACTTCGAGCAATTCCACGAGGCTCTCAAGTACATACGTATTTATAGTTAAGCGTGGCGTAATCAAGTCCGGCCCAAGCTTGCGAATCGCTTCCTCAAAATTGGTATTCCTCCTGGCTGCCTCCCTGCTAGCAGACGAAGCCGGTAATGGTTCATAAATCGTTGTGCTGTCGTGCATTATGTCACCGGAGGCCTTGTCAGGGCTGTTCGGCATCAAGGTTGTAGCTCGCTGAATATGTGAGGGCGGCCTGTTCTGAGCGTTGAGTGACAGGGGAAGGCAGAAGAGCAGCAAATACAAGTGCTTCATAGGTCAGGTTTCACTACAGTATCAATATTTACACTGAACTTGTCAATACTCGAAATTGCCTTTCATAGTGGTTCAGGGGAACTAGATAAAAAACGCGTCTTTAACGATCACTTAGACAAGTTCATTCTCAAAATACGAATTTTTCTAATCTTTCGCCCTACTTTTTGTATTGATAAAGATCCTGACCGGCATGAGCCCCCAAAAGCGCAAACCAAGAACGTCCGGTAACTGATCATTTTAATTTGATTTTAAGGAATGATTCTCCAATCCAATGTTTACCACGCCCCCTCTTCCGCTTTAGGCGATACCCTCCTTCCGGTACTTCTGCTGCGCGCATCGCCCGGTGAATAGCAAATACGAGTCGATCACTGACACGGGGGTGTAAAGCCAATACAAGCCGTTGGCTTTCCCGCCGGGCAGCCCACCGGGCCACTGCAAGAAGCACTCCGTTCACTTGCATCAGCTGGCCACCGGGGTGCTGTAGCAACACTGTATTAAGCGCACGCTCATCCCCGGGCAGTGAATTAAGCAAGGCTTTGATTTCTGCTACATCTCCTTTGGCTGGCAGGGTTGCACCGCTATCAGGAACTGCCAATAGCGTGCCAGATTGGGAATCAACCGGCACTATTGGCGATAGGCCATCAATAAGCATGCTACCGTGCCAGATACTGTCAGCCGTGCCTGGTGGCTCCACCCGTATCTGTAGACGACCGACCGGCGCAGAGACCTTCAGTGTCAGGGTATAATACTGCCAGGCGGTATCCTTAACCAATTGGGACCGCCCTAATAAGCGAGCAGTGCTGCAGGGCACATCACTCCCGTAAACCGCCAAATGTAAAGGATGGTCAAAATGCACCCATTGGTCTACAGGTACAGAGTAACTGTAGTATTCATCAGAGCGTGCTGCAAAAAAGTCCATTCGATAAGTGCCCGGCTGCAGCGGTTCCGATAGTACCTGCTCAATGCTCTCTACTGATCCATCTGCCCGGGATACCATCCCCAGATAGGTTATCCCATCAGCAGGCGACTTGGTGACTTTGAAGATGTTTTCGGGATGAATATCAGGGGGGGAATGATGATTGGCACCACAGAGGTACCAGCCGTAAGGCGTTTTGGAGCGCCTTGGCGTATCTTCGAACGAAGGGTTCTGGAAGAACACCACCGACTGACCTGTCAACCAACTGAACCAGAAACAACAAATGAAAAGTAGCCATCGGTGCATCGTCTGACATATTTAGAAATACCAGATACCCTGGGTAAGGGTTCCGCTACATCGCACACTTACCAATCCCGACAAAGATAGCAAGCCATATCAGCCCCTTGATCAGGAAAAATAAAAAGCCAGCGACACCTACTCTTTTTAGCCACACTTTCATCTGATTTCCACGCTCCATCATTGCTAAGTTCATTCTATTTCCAGAACATTCAAAGCAGGTTTTGGTTTTGGAAGGCTTTATGTAGTTGAACGGAATGCGAGCATCTGGAGCCAGGGCTGAATGCTTTGTTATGCTATTTAAAACCCACGCGTGCTCCTTTTACCTAACTCAGGTTTGCAGCACCCCGGGGTTAAAACGCTCTACCTCGGAATTACTGGCGGCTTCGATCCCCATAGAAATGACCTTCCGGGTTTCCAGCGGATCAATGATAGCATCTACCCACAGCCGGGCAGCAGCGTAGTAAGGCGTGGTCTGCTCGTCGTAAGTTGTCTGAATACGATTGAGCAATTCTTCCTGCTCCTGATTACTGGGCGCTTCGCCTCTTGCCTTCATAGAAGCAACTTTGATCTGCATAAGGACTTTAGCTGCCTGGGAGCCCCCCATTACCGCAATTTTCGCACTTGGCCAGGCGACAATCAACCTTGGGTCGTAGGCTTTACCACACATAGCGTAGTTGCCTGCACCGTAGGAATTACCCATTACGATACTGAATTTAGGCACCGTAGAGTTAGCAACAGCATTTACCATTTTGGCGCCGTCTTTAATAATCCCACCGTGCTCGGAGCGTGTCCCCACCATAAACCCGGTGACATCGTGCAAAAAGACAAGGGGTATTTTCTTTTGGTTGCAGTTCATAATAAACCGCGCTGCTTTATCTGCAGAATCAGAGTAAATGACGCCACCAAACTGCATTTCTCCTTTCTTGTTTTTCACCACCTCGCGGTTGTTGGCTACAATCCCAACTGACCAACCGTCGATACGGGCATAAGCACAAATAATGGTCTTGCCGTAACCATTCTTGTAGTAAGTTAACTTAGAATCGTCAACCAGCCGCTTGAGGACCTCGGTGGTTTTGTAGGGCTTTGCATTGCCCTCAGGGAAGATGGTATAAATCTCTTCCGGATCAGCTTTTGGAAGTTGGGGCGCTGCCCGGTCGAAACCAGCTTTCGGGAAGTGCCCGATTTTGTCCATCAAATCGCGAATGGTCTCCAAACAGGTCTCATCATCCGGCATTTTATAATCCGTCACACCAGAGATTTCGCTTTGGGTGGTGGCGCCCCCCAGGGTTTCCTTATCCACATTTTCCCCGATGGCAGCCTTGACGAGGTACGGGCCGGCCAGGAAAATAGAGCCTGTTCCCTCCACAATAAGAGCTTCATCTGACATAATAGGCAGGTATGCCCCTCCTGCTACACAGCTCCCCATAATGGCGGCAATCTGCGGAATCCCCATACTTGACATGCGGGCATTATTACGGAAAATCCGACCGAAGTGTTCTTTATCCGGAAAAATTTCATCCTGCATAGGCAGGTAAACGCCAGCGCTATCTACCAGGTAGATAATCGGCAAGCGGTTCTCCATAGCGATTTCCTGAGCACGTAGATTTTTCTTCCCGGTAATGGGGAACCAGGCACCCGCTTTCACGGTAGCATCATTAGCTACGATCACACATTGGCGGGCACTTACGTAACCGATTCCTACCACAACACCTCCCGCAGGGCAACCACCGTGGTCTTCGTACATTTCGTAACCGGCAAAAGCACCAATTTCCAGAAAGTTACTGTCTTTGTCAATCAACCGCTCGATGCGTTCCCGGGCGGTCATCTTCCCTTTCTTGTGTTGCTTTTCGATTTTGCGCTCCCCACCACCTTTATACACTTTTTCCAGGCGGTGCTGCATACGAGAGAGCAGCAGTTTCATTGCGTCTTCGTTTTTATTCTTTTCGATGTCGATTTTGGTCATATTTGGTTAGTGATTTTATCGTATTAATCCAGTGGGAAGGCGTAGTAATATTCTCCGGAGTAGCCTTCGTAGATACCCTCCAGCATAATCTTACCCGAAGAACGCTCCAGGTAGCCCACCAAGTCCTCTACTTCGCCGATAGGGCGATTGTCAATTTTGGTAATAACAAAGCCTGGGTCCATATTCGTGCGCTCTACCCGGCTGCCACGGTATATACTAATAACTTTTACACCATCTACTTCGAGCCGGCGGCGCTCTTCCCGGGTTAGTTCCCGTAACTCAAAGCCCAGGTCCAGCAGTATATCTTCATTTTTTGCTGTCACCAGGGCAGTGCTATTACTCTTATTCTTGAGAATGACTTTTATCTGCTGCCGGGTACCTTCCCGGATAATTTCGATATTTACCGCGTTGCCCGGCCGGTAACGCCCAAGCTGCTCCTGCATTTCCGGCAGCGTTTTTGTTTTCACGCCATTGACGCCGATAATTACATCGCCTTTTTCAAGGCCGGCATCGTCTGCACCACTTTCTGGAGTAACGCGGTTGATATAAACGCCTTCTACCGCATCCAGGTTAAGGCGCTTTGCCATTTCGTTGGTCATCTCATCAATAAATACACCGAGAATGCCCCGCTGTACCAGACCGTAGTCCCGGAGGTCCCGGACCACTTTTCGGACCAGGTTGATAGGCACTGCAAAGGAATAGCCCTCATAACGCCCCGATCGGGTAATAATCGCCGTGTTGATGCCAATAAGCTCCCCGTTGGTATTGACCAGCGCTCCGCCACTATTGCCGGGGTTAACAGCTGCATCGGTTTGAATGAATGATTCGATGCGGTCCTGCCCTTCCAGTATATCGATACTACGCCCCTTGGCACTCACGATACCAGAGGTCACCGTAGATTCTAAGTTGAAAGGATTGCCAATCGCCAGTACCCACTCCCCCACCCGGAGCGAATCCGAGTTGCCAAATTCCAAAGCAGGCAGGCCTTTAGCATTTACCTTAATGAGGGCAAGGTCGGTGGATGGGTCCGTACCAATCAGCTCTGCCCGGTATTCCCGTTTGTCGTTGAGGGTCACTTCAATTTCATCACTGTCTTCGATGACATGATTGTTAGTGACGATATAACCATCGTTAGATATAATAACACCGGAACCGGAAGCAGATCCTACAGAAGGGCTTCCCCACAGGTCAAAACCACCGCCACCTTGTATCGTTTTGATATTGACCACCGCCGGTATGACCCTCTCCGCAGCATTAGAAAAATCGGTAGGTGAGGCCGATAGGAATAAACGCTGTTTACTGACATCCAACTGATCGAAATTGGTATAACGGGCCGAAACTGTCTCCCGGATAATCACTTCTTTGGGAGGATCAAAATAACGATACGCAACCACCGCTAATACGGCGCTGAGCAAGGAGCTAATGGCAATGAGGAGGTACTGCTTCATAGGGTACTGTAGTTGTAAATGCTAACTTCGCTTCCTTCCTTAAACGAATCTCTAATGTACTAAATTTTTCAAAGGGTCTGATTAATAAAAAGCGGGCACCCGGCATGTAATTGCCGAATGCCCGCTTAATTTATGAAGCAGGGACGCTATCCCTTCTCAAAATCATTCTATAACAACCATTTTTTTAGTGGCGGTGTGAGGGCCGGCTGAAACCGTGTAAGAAACCACGCCGGCTGCTGTCAGCTCAGCAGAGGTTACGGTAATTTGGTTATACCCTTTAGTACCGTTCTGACGATATTGTTTCAACACTTTACCCGTAACATCACTGATGGTAATGGTAACCTGAGCATCTGCTGGCAGATTAAACCCAATTACCGTCTCCCCCCGGAATGGGTTCGGTTGGTTCTGGTATACCCCGAATTGATTGTCCGAAGCATTAGCCAAAGTAGTGCCGAAATCTATACCTACATCACGGAAACTGCCGTCTCTGCCATAGGCTTCTGCTTTTGTAACAGCGGAGCTTATGCCCAGCACTTCGCTTAGCCTTGCATCGCTGTGCGCGCGCAACACCAGAGTGAACAGTTCAATGTCCGTTGTCGCTGAAGCTTCGGACGCCCAGTGCCAGCTCGTCGCGATCAGCCCCTGGTCGGCGTATACCATCCCGAAGTGCTCCTCACCGGCAATGCCACCAATGATGTCTACGATCTCGACAATATCCGTTGCCAGTTTCAGGGTGGCTTGGTAGCCCTCAATTGCTGCCAGGTCAGCTGCGGTGAAGCTCACGCGATACTCCTTGCCTGCTTTCAGCTCCTGCTCTGCCGTATGCAATGCAAAGGTGCCTTCAAAGCCGCGCTCATCGATGGCAGCAAAATTATTTGGGGCAGCATCTCCACTGACATCTCCTACCTTAATGGCGATGAAATTGGCATCATTGATACCAGTACCAGGTAGATCATTGAAGTTAACGACTTCAGGGAACTGCTCTGCCCATGGGTTGGCTGGATGGGGAAAGGCGTAACCTGCTTCCACAAAACGCCAGCTTGTATTATCTGTAAACGCTGTTGTGATAGACAAGATCAACTTCCGCAGCTGAATCAGGTCCAGTGTTGTTACAGTGCCTGACTTATTCACATCAGCCGCAATTTGCTGGTAGGGAGACTCCAGTGGATCCACACCCAGAATATGCTTACTGATGAGGACCAGGTCATAGGTAGAGACACCGTTAAGGTCATCACCGTCACGCGATGGCGTCACGGTATAGTCCAGACCAGGTTGCAACCCAGTGAAGCTGTACAAACCGTCTGCCTGTGTCATCATCATATCAGACATTTCACCAGAAAGGCTGACCTCAACACCTTCAACTGCCTCTTCCTGCTCTGTGCTGATGGCACCTGCCGCCATTGGCGAGGCATCACCACAAACGCCCATGTTATCCTGTACCAGGATATAAGTCTCGCAGAAGTCTCCGTTGCCCACAGCATCGTACGCCCATATTTCAACAACCAGCGTACCTTCATCGTCGCAGGTAAGCACCAGGCCCGTCTGCTCAGGGTCGTTGATTTCACCGACACGGTTGATAGCATACTTGATCGGCTCAGAGCAGTCAGAGATTGGAGAAGCCACAAAATCACTTGCCCAGATCTCAGCCATACCCGCTCCCGGATCTGGCAGATTATCGCCATCCTCATCCACAGGCATTAGCTCGATCGCAATACCATTGATGCAAATTGGAGCCGGCGCCTTACAGTCAATGACACTAAAGGGAAGAACTGCCAGATCAGAATTACCACAACCGTCTTTCACGCGTACTTCAAAAGAATGTGCCCCGATTGGGAAGCTGCCGGTAATCGTATAGCTTGGATAGCTGCCTGACAGTACACCACTAAGCGGTGTTAATACACCGTTGTTAAAAGCATTTAGGAAGATATCAATATCCAAGTCGTTTGGCGTGCAATCCTCTTCAATAGTGAAAGGGAAAACCACCGTGGCATCACAGTCTACATTGTCCAGTGAGCAGAATGGAGAAGCAGCATCAAAGGAAACCTCAGGAGCAATATCATCATAAACCTTGATGATCTGTGTATACTGATAGAACCCGGTCTCGTCGTAAACAAAGTCGTAGTAATCGTTGGAAGTGCCGCAGAAGTTGATGCCCGGTACGTTGTTGTCAGGCGACTCATCGGTATCTTCATCGAAATAAATTTTACCATTCGGGCGGGCAAGGAGCCAGATGCATTCATCTCCCGGGGTGCCATTGCAGTCTTCGTCCCGGCCCACAACATAAGGTGCACTTTCTCCGTCATACTGGCACCAATTGATCACTTTCCAGGTCCGGAAAACTTTATAGCATTCATTTCCAGATGCGGAGAAGGTCTCATCAGAGCTGGAAATAGCGAGCAAGTCACAACCAATCTCGTTGAAGATGACGCTATCCGGCTCGGCTACACCGCATTGTGCTTCCGCATCTTTAGGGAACTTGATTTCATAATTGTGCACCTCATTGACGGTTATAACTTGTACACAGCTGTTGGTGCTGCTCCGGCCATGCACATCGGTCACCCGAAAGATGCGGGTGATCAAACCAAAACCACAGTCCAGGTTATTGTTAGCAGCTATTTGCTGTGCCGTTTCGATGCCGCAGTTGTCAGCGCCAGTTGCCATTCCAAAGAGGTCCTCCAGCTGGTCTGCATTTGTTGCGTCAAAACCATAAGGCAGGTCATCACAGTCCACGATCACATTATCAGGTGCATCACAGAAAGGGTTGATCTTGTCTTCAGGCGTTACACTCAGCCAGCAGCTGTTTTGATTGCCGTACTCGTCCGTTACCACCAGGGTAATGTCAGAGGTTATGCCAACATCACAGCAGAAGAAATCCACGTAGCTGCCGGCAATACTATTTTGCGTACCGCAGGTATTGTTGATAGGGTCAAAGTTATTGCGGAAAACCTGAAGGGTTACCTCGCCACAGTTGTCCCAGGAACCCTCATCTACGTCGTGCGCAAAAAGCCGTGCCCCGGCAGGCTGCCCCGGCATGATATTGCCACCGCCAATACTGACATTAAGTTGGTCATCACAAATGGCAATCGGCTCAATTTGATCAATGATTTCAAACGGGCAGTACAGCTCTGTGGCATTACCACAATCGTCGGTTCCTACAAAGCGGAAGTAGTGGCTGCCAAATGGAACGCTACCGACAAAGCGATTAGCACCAGCCTGAATGGTCCTCACCACTACGGTGTCGATTTCAATACCTGCAAATAAACCGTACTGGTTAAAAATACTGTCTTCCTCCTCCGTTACAATTTCTGTGTAGATACTAACTGCAGAGCAGTTATCGCTAATATTCGCGGGCATCGGCACCTGAAATGCAGCGGTACAAGAGAATGGGCTGGAAGAATATACCAGCGGAGTGCCGGCAGGGCATTCGATTTGGGGCGCACTAAAGTCCCCTACCTTTATCAGCTGATTGACTTCCAGGCTACTGCCCGGATCGCACCAGTCAAAGATCGTCCACTCCCGGCGGAACTTAAAGCGGCCGTTGCACTCGTCTACTGCTGGTAAGTCCTCGAAGGAAGCGCTGATATTACAGTAGGAAGGCGCAATATCATAGATCCCGAAAGCCGTAAAGATAAACGGATAGCCAGCAATAGCCGGGCTTGGGTTTCCATCTGCCAGGGTGGGATAGTCTTCATCACATTCAATCGCTACGGTAAAGGAAGGCAGGTTGATATCATCCAGCGTTGGTTTTCTGAAAGTAATCTGCTGCTGGCAGGCGTCCGTCCGGCCATTGTTGTCCGTTGCCGTAAAAGTCCGTGTGATGACCACTTCGCCGCAATCTCCGTTCTCAGCAAAATCATCTGTAGCGGTAATCTCTACATCACTGTCACAGTTGTCAGTAGCGGAAGGTGCACCCACAAATCCGTAGGTTCCTTCAATGAAGGCCGTTTGTTGCGCTATACTGCCCGCATCTCCTCCGTAAATATGGTCGAAGTCGTCACAAAATAAAGGCGCGGTGAGCGTCTCAGTTACAGAAGGCAGGGCTGAGAAAGTGGTATCGTATTGAATGGTCCAGTCGGGCAAAGTGGTCTGTGTATAACTCCAACTGCCTACCAAGCCATTTCCATCGCTAAAGATGGTGTGCTCGTAGCTACCGGTCACATCGGCTCCAAAGCTGGAGACCAAAACATAGTAAGTTTCGTAGGTCCGTAGTGGCAGGGTTATGCGCACCTGAGGGTCAAACAAGCCACCAATTGGACCAACATTACCCAAAATATTGTCATCTGCTGCGTAGAGAATATTCTCACAGGGGCTATCCGGGTTGAAGCTGCCCTGATACAAGGCGGTGAATCCATCGCCCCAGTCTGTATTCAGGTAAATGGTATAGATATCATTAGTACTAACCTGAAATTCAATAATATCGTAGTAGTGCGTACCGGTGGCTGGTCCTGCAACATCCAGAAAGCAGGAATAATCGGCTAATTCCAGTTGTGCATCGGTTGTAGTCAGTTCGCCCTGTATCTTTTGCACGGCGGTGCTAAAGACAGCCTCGTCCGTATCGTCCGGGCAGGTAACCACAGGGGGCGTTTTGTCTTCCGCCGTTACGTACCCCCAACAATCTTCAAACCCTAATAGGTCCGGTCCGGAGATATCATAAATGAACTGACCATCTCCGTCCACAATATTACCATTGGAAGGGTCGAGATCATTAACAATAGTGACAGTAAAATCAGCCTCTGTCAAACAGCCAAAGTTACCTTCCAGTACCATATCTGCCGTGATGACCCGGGAGCAGTTGTCATTCAGGGTCACAATGATGTTGTCATTACAAGCGAGGTTGGTAGCTGGTGCTGCATTTTGGGTAACGCTAATAGCAAAGGTTTCGGTTCGGCTATTGCCAGACTGGTCCTCAGCAAAAATCGTAACGATAAACGGCCCTTCGTTTGCCGGAGCAGTAACGACGTAAGTAGTACCCGTTGACTGCAAAACAGTAGCACTTCCGGATACGCTTACATCAGGGATAACGGAGCCCTCACAGTCGTCAATAGCTGAGACCTGAAATACAATTTCCGCAGTAGCAGGGCCGCAGGGGTCCAACTCTACACCGATATTCTGAGAAGGGTAAACAATGATAGGCGCTGCATTATCGGGCTGGTCATTTACAGTAAATGCAGCTGTGCCTTCAGATTGAGCACCGGCCCCGTCCATATAGCTTGCCAATAGGGTGTAGGACCCGGCCGGAATGCCTGCCAGGTTCCATACATACAGGCCATTTTCCGGATCAGAAGCATCCCCATCAACAGGTGGTGCAGTGGCACCATTTAATGAAAAAGTTGCTCCGGACAGGTCCGTATCGCAATCATCAGTAATTTGTACCTGAAAGCTTAGGTTGGCTCCGTTTGTGCAGATAGGCTCAAGAAAGGTAAGGTTCCCCGGCATTGTTATCACTGCCGGCTGGTTACTATCCTGTATAACATTCACTCCGTGGTCTACAGTAACATCTTCGTAGGAAAACGCTATGACGTAAGAACCGGGGACCAGGTTTCCGGTTGCTTCGAAATAAGCAAACCCATTTTCTGTATTAAGGTATGTTATGGCAAGCGGAGCTCCGCTTACTGTGATAGCACCTGCAAGGTTATCATCCGCCATGATATTGCAATCATAAATATTGCCAGACAGCACTACAAGTCCTTCTGTTTCGCAGGCTGGCACATTGAACTGTCCATTGCCGGAAATATCAACAATAGGCTCCGGGCTGTTGGCCTGTGTAACGGTGATGGAAAAGTTGTAAACCATGTTATTCCCGCTAAAGTCCGTCGCTGTATAGCTGACGCTGTAGCTGCCTTCCGCTAACACAGTGCCTGATACCGGACCTGCAGTCTGCTGAAGGTTGGGTTGCGTATCGCAATCATCATTCACAGCGATTGTCCAGTTTACAGGTACGCCTTCGTTCTGACAGGCTGGAATCTGGACATTCATATCACCAGGGCCGTAGATTTCTGGTACGCTGCTGTCATTTACCGTAAGGACATAATCCAGCACCTCTTTATTGCCATTACCATCTGTTGTGGTAATCGTCAAAGTGTTATCTCCAACGGCCAGGAACAGATCGATAATATAGGCAGCATCCTGTCCGATCTGAGTCGCAGATACCGTTGGCGCTGCACCAGGATCAGGGTTGGTCAGAGTGACTTCAAAGCTAAGTTCTGACGGGCTTTCACAATTATCAGAAGGCAATGCAGACCATTGGGCCTGTACACCACACTCTCCTTCCGGTGGATCATAGGAAAAGCTACTGCCCGGATCGATCGGAATACCACCAGCAGCTGTTACGTCAACTTGCGGTACTTCATTATCTGATGCCATCAGTGTCACTTCAGCAAACAAGCTTTCTACACAGTCCGCGTCGAAGGTACAATCTCCTTCATCTGCAAGCTCCAGGGAAACCGTGTATATCGTGCCTGCACCTGTTGAACCAGGAAGGTTGAAGGCCACTGCTGCTCCAGAAGCTACGCCATTTTGGCGGTCAACCTCACTACCTCCTTCGCTCACTATGATATTGTACGTCGCATTACAATCAGATACCCCATCATCTGCTACATCGCTAACAACGACTTCAAAGCTCCCTTCATCGCCTCCGCATAAGGGGTTTTCCACTTCAGAAATCTGGATGTCCGGCAGTTCGTTTTGGATCAATCCACCTTCGATTTGACCGGTAGCAGAAGAAACGCTGGAAGCACCGCAGTTTGCTGTGATCGCATAGTTGTAAGTGACACCGGGGGAAAGTGTCCCCGCAACAATTGTTAATTGAGTGTTTGCCATATTGACAAAGTCAACAACTGGCTGATTGCCGTTTTCGATATCAACGGTATAGTCGCTGGCTTCGATTGAGCCGTCCCAATTTATGGTCACTACCCCGTTGCAATCGTACCCCACCGTTACATTTGCCGGCATTGGGCATTGTCCGTAAAGCACTCCTGCAAACCCTGTAAGCATTACAATTGCCAGGGTCGGGCCTACCGCCCGGACCAGGAGAGATTTTGTTAAAGTCAAGATGTTCATAGAATTACGATTTGTGTTAATGGAATTATGTTCAATAATAGGATCTACAGCGCTTACCCCTACATGCGTTCAGCATCTATGAGATGTACCATCGGCTTATTCCTTAACAATACTGAAATTGCTAAAGGAAACCAGTCGAGTGGATCTTAGAGCACCTTTGAATCTTACCCATACACGCCATTAAGATGGTGCTACAGGGTGGAGGACTCCAGAATGCTCTAAGCAGGAATTATTATTAAAGGGGTTGAAAACTAAAAATCTGTAATAACAATAAGAGCGATAACAATAGTTGTTATCAAGCGTGCATACTGTAAAATATACGGTAGGTTATGTAAAGGGTGTGAAAGGGTAGAGCTTAGCTTTGATATGATAAAGCTCTTCATTTTGCAGGTTATAAAAGTCAAATAACGGATATTTATTTCAATTATGCAATACCTGCTCTTATAAACCTGCTCAATTGTATCCTTTTAATCAAATTATTTTTTATCCAATACCGATCTTTCTTCTAGTCAGAGTTCTATCCTATAAAAAACGGAAAGGCCGGGCGCCCTTTCGGATGCCCGGCCCTCCGGTCTGCCCCCCTGTGGGCCTCCGCTTGCGCGGGGGCCCAGGGGCGCTTTTATCTCAAAGAGACGGTTACTTAATGATAACCATCTTCTTCGT